>OCAT01000338.1_pt1 | contig 42595 bp, 37 predicted proteins | sample 1538311 | NCBI WGS metagenome assembly OCAT01 (sample SAMEA2580287, study PRJEB22360) | human gut metagenome | biome: human gut; feature: human-associated habitat; material: faeces | place: Denmark | collected 2008/2010
CAAAGGTAGGAAGGAAAAGAGGGGAAAAAAACACGCACGAGGCCGAATGCTTACACGAGCTCTGGGAACTGCAGGACGGCAAGAACATCCTGCGCGGCTATGTCTTGAAGAAAGGCAACGCCCGGTACAAGGCTTCCGAACTCGGCAGGGGGCGCAACCTCATGGCAAGCAGGCTCGAAAGTACGTGGAAGAAGCTGCACGCGGCTCACAAGGCAAAGGCCGTTTCGACGAAAACCGCCGCAGGCACGCCGGTACCGGCTACCGCCCGACCTGCACCGGTCAGGGCGCAAGGAACGGTACCGCTTCCGCAGTATACCGGCTACCGCCCCGGCACATCACCGTACCGTATCGGCGATGACAAGGAAAACCGGAACTACTTCATACCCGACGAGGTACTGAAAGTGTTCGACGACGAGTTCGACCATCGCGAGACGGCCAACAGCCGCGAGCTCACCGACATGGCGGTGGCCCTCTTCGTGGGGATGATGTCGGCGCAGGCCGCACCCTCCGGCGGAGGTGGCGGCGGTTCCAGCGACCTGCCCTGGGGAAGGCGCGAGGACGAGGACGACCGGGAATGGGCACGCCGCTGCGCCCGGGAAGCGGAAAGGATGATCGGAAAGAAACCAAAGACCGGACGAAAACGATAGGAGACATGGGCAAGGACAGATTCGATTTTTCAGAAATAGACGCGGCGCTTCCTGCTGCCGAAAGGATGCAGGAGGAAGACCGCCTGACCGACGCGCTGGGAAACAATTACAGGGCTGTCGGCATTTTGTGTGACAAGGTGGAGAAACTCGAAGGCAGGCTCTCGGAAACCCTGCCCAAACTGGACGAGGCGGTCTCTTTCCTGCGCGGAGCGAGTAAGATTACCGTCAGCGAGGAAACCCGGCGGAAACTTGAGCAGGAAGGAGAGGCGATTTGCCGGAAGATGGCCGGCATGATTGACGGGGAGTGCGCGGAACTGCTTGACCGCCTGTCAATGAGAGACCGCATGGTAATATCCGCCACCGCCTTCTGGTGCATGATAGAGGTGATCGTTTCCCTTTTGCTGGTTTTCATCTGCACCTTCATGGCCAACGCCAGGCTCATACACAGTCTCATGCTGTGGAAAATACTCGGTTGTTCCGCCGCTCTGCTGGTGATCTGTATCGCGCTGACCATTTTTATATGCCACAAGTTAAAACGCTGACTATGGTACATTATCAATTTAAACAACATAACTATGACTACAGTAAAAGTAAAACTCCGTCCCTCGACGGTCGAAGGCCGTCCGGGAACTATCGTCTGTCTGGTAACTCACCGCCGTATCGCCAGACAGATCACCACCGGTTATAAGGTGTTCCCCCATGAATGGGATGAGGAACAGTCCAAGCCGGTACCGGCGGACAATGACGGGCGCACAGCCATCGTGCAGTCGATAACCCGGAAGTTACGTTCGGACATGGAACGGTTGGAAGCAATCATCAAACGGTTCGAGAACGGGCGCCGCAGCTATTCGTCGGATGACGTGGTGGCGGAGTTCCGGCGTGTCGGAGGGGAGAATACCTTTTTCAATTTCATGGAGAATGCCATCGAACGGTTACGGCAGTTGAATCACATCGGGACAGCCAAGAATTACAGCGCCGCGCTCGGCAGTTTCAAGCGGTTCCGGAATAACGGGGACATCCAGATGGAAGCAATAGACCACTTACTCATGGAAGATTATCAGGCATACCTGAAATCTGCCGGTCTTACCCCCAATTCCATTTCCTTTTATATGCGTATTCTCCGTGCGGTCTATAACCGTGCCGTGGAACAGGGAGTGACCGAAGACCGCAGACCCTTCCGCACGGTGTTCACCGGCGTGGAGAAGACACGCAAACGGGCCGTTTCAATCAGTGACATCAAACGGATCAGAGACCTCGACCTCTCGCTGAAACCCAACCTTGAGTTTGCCCGTGACCTCTTCCTCTTTCTTTTCCTCTGCAGGGGAATGTCGTTCATTGACGCCGCTTTCCTGAAGAAGAGCGACATTCAGAACGGCGTGCTGTCTTACCGCCGTCACAAGACCGGCCAGTCGCTGCACATAAAGGTCCTCAAGCAAATGGAAGAGATAATCAACCGCTATTCGGATAATGGCTCGCCATACCTGCTTCCTGTCATAACCCGTCCCGGGGAGGACGGGCGCAGGCAGTACGAGACGGCGCTGCGCCGCGTGAACAAATCCCTTAAAATCATAACCGAAATGATACAACTGCCCGTCACGCTCACGACGTATGTCAGCCGCCATGCCTGGGCAACCATCGCCAAATCAAAGAATATACCTGTCAATGTCATCTCGGACGCGCTCGGGCATGATTCCATCACTACCACGCAGATATACCTCGCCTCGATTGATACATCTACCATCGACCGGGCAAACGAACTGATTATTAAGGATTTATAGAGAAATCGTTTGTTAAACAAAAACATCCGTCTCTTACAAAGAAACGGATGTCCGATGCAAAGGTAAGCAAAAATCTTGAATTGTAACACATTGGAATATATATTTTTCACAATTTATATTCAATAACACGTTTCTCCGTTAACCAAAACGACTAATCTCACTCTTAAATCTGTTGATTTTCAGCGTATTACACAAAACGTCCGTCTCTTTGTAAGAGACGGATCTAAATAAAGATAATATGCACATGAGAGGTTTAATAGTATCAGCGTTCATGTTGCTCGGATGTATCCAGTCATTCGGGCAGGAAAGCCGGAAGGAGGTCTGTATAGGATTTCCGGTCGGCAACTCGACATTAGATACAGCTTATGGTGATAACGCCGTGCGTCTGTCCGAAGTCGTGTCGTTTCTGGAAAGTGTTAAAAAAGACAGTACCCTTGAACTGGTCGGGGTGTCCTTCTGTGGTTCCGCTTCACCGGAGGGCAGTTTTGCCGTCAACAGGGAATTGGCGGGAAAACGCCGCAACTCCCTGGAACGTTATGTATGTGAGCGTGTCCCGCTTCCAGACAGTATCATTTCCCGTTCCGAGGGATTTATCGCATGGGAACGTCTTGAGGAACTGGTCGAGGTGTCCGACATGCCCCATAAGGAAGAAGCGGTGGACGTGCTTCGTAACATACCTGAATTTACCTATAACAATAAAGGCGTATTGGTTGACAGCCGCAAGAAACACCTGATGGAGCTTCAATATGGCCGGACCTGGCACTACATGCACAAACACTTCTTTGACAAGATCCGAAATGCCAGCGTCATTCTCATAACAGTTCGTCACAAGCCGGTAGTCAAGGAAAAGACTGTTGAGACACCGGTTGTGCTGTCTCCGGCCGATACGACAACCGTTGTGGAGAAAGCGGACACGGTAGTATCAGTCTCTTCCGAAAAGACAAAGAATTTCTATATGGCACTCAAGACCAATATGCTTTACGATGTGCTGGCCGTACCCAATTTCGGAGCGGAATTCTATCTGGGAAAGAACTGGTCAATCGCCGGTAATTGGATGTACGGGTGGTGGAATAGAAACGGCAGCCACCGTTACTGGCGTATCTATGGCGGCGATATAGCCGTACGCAAGTGGTTCGGGAAGAAAGCCGATGAAAAGCCGCTTACGGGACATCACGTGGGAATATACGGACAGACGTTCACATACGACTTTGAGTGGGGCGGAAAAGGTTATATGGGCGGTGAGTCCGGTGGAACGCTTTGGGAAAGAATGAATTACGCTGTAGGCGTGGAATATGGTTATTCGCTTCCAATCGCGCGTCGGCTGAACATTGATTTTACCATTGGCTTAGGCTATTGGGGAGGGAAATATTATGAATACATCCCTTTGGACGGACACTATGTATGGCAGGCTACTAAAAACCGCCACTGGTTCGGCCCCACGAAAGCGGAAATCTCTCTGGTGTGGCTTCTCGGAAGAGGCAACAGCAACAATAAGAAAGGAGGCGTAAAATGAAAAAGATACACACAATCAGAAGATATGTTCCCTTGTGTGCGGGAATACTCATGTTGTTTTCATCTTGCGAACACAAGGACTTATGTTTTGACCATGACCCTCATGCCCCGAAATCGGAGGTACGCATAGAAACTGAATACGAGAAAGAGTGGCAATACACCTACGAAGGGAATACGGATTGGAAGAACTATCCCACATGGCAGGAATCTTTCGGCATGGAATACGACGCATTGCGTCCGGAAATGCCGGATGGGTTGCGTGTGCAGGTGTACAATGCGGACGGCTCGGACGACATCATCAATATTGCGCCCGAGGGGGATGTCGTGTACATGCGCCCGGGTGAACACTCCCTGCTGTTCTACAACAACGACACGGAATACATCGTATTCGACGAGATGCAGTCGTTCGCTTCGGCAAAAGCGACTACCCGCTCTCGTACCCGCTCTTCCTATCTCGGTAATTCCTACATGGGGAATGCATCGGAGAACACGGTGAACCAGCCCGACATGCTTTACGGCAGCTATATGGACTCATATGTGGCAGAACGCTCGACCGTAACCGATGTGCTGCCTGTTACCATGCATCCGTTGGTGTTCACCTATCTGGTACGTTACGAGTTCAGCCATGGGGTGGAATACGTGTCGCTGGCACGCGGTGCCTTGGCGGGCATGGCGCAGGCGGTATGGCTGAACAGCGGTCAGACTTCGGCAGAAGCCGCCACCGTGCTGTACGATTGTACGGTGGAAGACTTTGGTGCACAGGCGATGGTCCGTTCTTTCGGAATCCCCGGTTTCCCTAACGAGCACTACGGCACAAGGGCCGACCGCAAGTACGGGCTGAATCTGGAAGTGCGCCTGAAAAACGGAAAAATCAAGTCGTTCGATTTTGACGTGACCGATCAGGTAGCGGCACAACCGCAAGGGGGTGTCATCGTGGTGAAGGGCATTGAAATATCCGATGAAGAGGGTACGGAAGGCGGATCCGGCTTCGACGTGGACGTGGAAGACTGGGGAGATTACGAAGACATCGAACTTCCTCTTTGACATTTTGATATGCGAGAAGTTTTATAACTCAATATTTTATTCATTTAAAAATTTTCAGACATGAAAAAGTTATTTTTAATAGGTTTGGCTGCAACAGCTATGCTGGCAAGCTGCAGCAACGACGAGACTGTGGAAATGGCCCAGAACACAAAAGCCATCGGTTTCTCATCTTTTATTGACAAGAGCACTCGTGCTACAGACACTGGCATCGCTAATCTTGAAGCCATTGAAGTGTACGGTTGGAGAGGTGATGCTCAAATTTTCAACGCACAAAACGTAAGTGTTGATGCTACTGGTAATGGAACCTATTCACCGCTCCTGTATTGGGAACCTAACTACACTTATGCTTTCGAGGCAATCGCTCCCAAGTCAGGTGTTAAGGGGGTAACATTTGCCGCTGCAAAAGATGGTGGTACAATCACTTTTGTCAGCGACTCTGAAACCGACCTGCTCTATTCAAAGGCTAGTGATAAAATAACAGGTGATGCAATTACTGCTGATCCGGGAAAAGTTAGCTTTACATTCAGCCATTTGCTTTCTCGTGTAAAATTCACTTTCAAGAATACATTCCCTGAAAACGCCGCAGCAAAAATCAGCGTAAAGGATGTGAAGATTACCAATGCTTACCAGAACGGAACGATCACTCCGGCTACGTCGAATGCTGCATGGAATGCTACTAATAACATTCTGCCAGTTGCATTCGCAAGCAATAATGTTAAGGACCTCGTTGCCGGTACAGGTGTTGGCGGAACCGAACACATGTATCTTATTCCGGTCGCTTCACCTGAATATTCAGTCGAATTCACCGTAGTATTGGATCAGAATGGAGCGACAACAGAATATTCGCACACCTCTACTATTAAAACCAGTATGGAGAAAGGCAAGAGCTACAATTTCGTCGCTGAACTGAATGTTACGAATGTTACTCCCGATAGGCTCTTCCCGATTGAATTTACTGCAGAAGTTAATCCTTGGGGTAATTTTACTGATGAAGACATTACCGTTGAGTAAGATTCACTTTGCATCCTTGTAAAGCCGGTTTTATCAAACGGGTTTATCCGTAGACGTAATACTACAGGGTGTAAGGGGTTGAATGTCCCCTTACACCCACTAACAGCCGGGGCGTATTGCTTCAGGCCAACAAATATAAAACAGAAGAAATGAAGGTACATAAGAAAAATCCGAGTTGGATGGCAGGCGGCATGGCAGCGATGTTGCTGTGTACGCTACTTTTCTCGTGCAATAACGAGGACTTTCTCGAAAGCGGAAATCCGGAGAAAGCCTGTGACAACATTTGTTTTGGCATATCGTCCGATAAGAACATGCAGACAAGGGGATATGCCGGTGGTAATGGGCCAGGATATACTGCCGGGCGTTTTGTGTTGCGGTCGGACAACTCGGCAGACACGCTTTGTGTCCGTGCCATTGTTTCAGACGGCATCAACGTGTCCGGCTTCGAGGCCGGACAAGCCTTGACACGCGGTGTGCCTGTTACAAAAGATAATTTCTATAACACGTTTCATGTGCTGGCATACTGGAGTAAGAATGAAACGTTCGTTGACAGCCAGTTCTTTATGGACGAGGATGCCACCAATAATGGTTCTGTTTGGAGTACGAATCAAATATATTATTGGCCGGGAGCAGATCATTCGTTCCAATTCTATGCCTGGGCACCGACAGATGCCGGTGATCTGACCACCCCATCCACTCCGCAAAGCAAAGAGCTCGGCTATACCGTTCCGGCAGACGCTACTTCACAGAAAGACATCGTGGTGGCCGCCACCGATGAAATATCAGGCGACAAAAACGCGGCTGTACCTCTAACTTTCAAACATATCTGTACAGCAGTACGTTTCGTTATGGGCGACCAGATGCAGCCCGGTCAGATTAAGAGCGTAACCTTGAAAGGAGTGAAGAATGCCGGTACATACGATATGGCTACCGGTACATGGACGCTTGATGAAACGACCGCAGATTTCTCGCAGACTTTGAATAAAACCACTACCGGAGACGAAGAATCCGGAACGGAAATCACAACCGCGGAAGGCACATTTATGATGCTACCGCAGACACTGCCTGCCGATGCGATGATAGAGGTAGTGTTTTCAGACAGGAAGGAACCTCTTACAGCTTCCATTGGCAATACCCAATGGACTATGGGAACTACCGTGAATTACTGGCTCTCTATTACACCGGAATATGATATAACTATTGATGTTCCGGAAGAGGCACAAGATGCTCACTACATTACTTTCCCAATCACCGTTAAGGTTGACAAATACGATGGTGCATGGACACTAACGTCCAACCTTCCGAACGATGTGTTCTTTACCAAGACTAAGACAGCCTTGCAAGAACAAGGCTATTGGATTGATGACGACAAGGGGACAAATACAATATCCGGTACAGGCAAAGGTACTTTTACTTACTACGTATATGTAACCGAAAATATTGGTGATGACATCCGCAACCTCCAATTCCAAGTCACTCCAGATAATGTTACCGGAGCTACTCCAACTACCGCCACCGTACAACAACTCTGTCCGAGTTGGAATGGAAGTATCGGCTGTGAAAGAATAGAAGATGGGCAATATCCATGGGGATTTTTATGGGACGAGGATATGAAGATTAAATATACTGTACCCACATTATTTGAGGATTTTTTTGGACATTATATTTCATCACTATTGATAGATATATCACATGTGGAAGACCTCAATTATGTCTCTGTTGAACGTATTATTCTTTCTATAAATTCTATTACGATCGATTTTAGCAAATTGACAGCTAATGGAGTTGCCGAAGATTGGGATAATGGATTACAAAATACAAATGATATTTATAATTATAATGGCGCAAATGAAGCAAGCGACGTAATAGCACTACTTGAAAGATATGGATGTAAACCTAATAAAGATCTACCAATGAACCCTTCGGATTTTGCGGCTAAAAGTTGTTTGATGAAAAATAAATTTACTAAAGAAGTAAAAACAGAAAATGGAGTAACAGCAGAATTTCCCGTATTGATTACATTAGAATGGTATCTGCCAGCTAAGAATGAAGCAACTAATATGGTGGATGAAAAATATCCTTTAAATGGTATTTATTGGACATCAACAGCTCTTCAAGGAAGTTCAAAAGAATCATATATTTACTCAAATGGAAGTTCAGAGAATACTCACATGCGAAATATATTTCACAACGTCCGTGCGGTGCGCAAAAAAACATAAGAACCATAACTTAAAATAGCATTCTCAAACAAGCCGACTATCTGTAAAAGGAAAAGTTGGCTTGTTTTTTTAGTAGCCTGATATATAAATCCAAAGCATTGTTGTGAATATTACTGATAACAAAGATAATACAAGCATCCGTTTCCGAAGAATCAAACCGGAGACAGAAAAGAAATACCGTCAGGCAATCGAGCTGTATCGCTCGACACGGTTGTCGTGTGCGGAAATCTGCCGGACCTGTAAGGTAACGGTCTCGGGATTTCAACGCTGCCTTTCATTGTACCACCGAGACCTGCTATTGGCTCGTTATGACATTACTTGCAGCAAAGAGGAAGCCCGTCATATCAAATTAGGGCAGCTTCGCGGACAACTGCCCGCCACCCGTGCCAAATATAAGGAAGCTATCGAGGCATGTAAAAGTCCGGACTATATCGAATACAACATTTCACAGATTGCACGAAAGTTCGGACTGAACGGTTCAAACCTCGGACGGCAGCTACGTACACATCATCCCGATGTCATCGAGTGGCGAGAGAAGGTGCGCAAGCGGTTAGGTTTGAATGACAATCTGCCACGCGGAACGAGGAAAGTATGCAAGGAACAGTATGCCGAGTCAGTGAAACTATTATGTGCCGACCGTTATATCACAGTGCAGGAGGCCGCCGAGCGTTGCAACGTATCCTATTCGGGATTGGAGCAACACCTGATATTTTACCACAAGGAATTGGTTGAAAACCGTATCAAGATACGCGAACAGGCTGTAAGGCAGCAGCGAAAAGGCAAGATAACAGGAAGAGGAACACTTCATGCTCCTACCCCCGAGATAATCGATAAATATGCGGAAGCCTTGCATCTATACCGCACGACACCCCTGTCTGCCCGAAAAATCGCCAAGCAGACGAATGTATCGATAAAAGGCTTCTATGCATATCTGCAAACATGGCACAAGGACTTGGTCTGCGAGCGGAGAGGCATTCCTTACGAGGAAGGCAAGCCGGTGGACTGGTCGTCAGTGCGAAAATATAATCCGGGCACAGCTGCCAAATACGCCAATGCCATTGCCTGGCTGAAAGAGGGTGGACTTACTACGGCAAAGGTCGCGGCAGAGTTCGGACTGCATCCGGAATGTTTCCGGCAATATCTGAAAGAGCATGAGCCGGAGTTATATGCCAGACTTGGAATGGTACGATCGGAAAACGGCAGGATGGTGTCGCGTCGCAGCATGGAGAAATACGCCGAAGCCGTACACCTGTACGGGACAACGGTCGAGAGTCTGAAATCGCTGGCAAGGCGTTTCGGGTTAAACGACTGCTCGTTGGGACAATTCATAAGAAGACATTTTCCCGAACTGACAGAACAGCATCAGAAGTTGGTACAACAAAAGGACGGTTGAAAGGCACATAGCTTCCCTTGAATATCAAATAACGTAACCACAAAGAAAAAATTCACAATGCCTTTGTCTTCTTCTTTTCGCTACATGAAAATTCACTTTTTTATCGTACCTTTGCTGCATCCCAAAAGACCGTTTGCGGCAGCATACAAATAAATTTTGCTACTGTTACTTTATTGTTACCCGTTATTGTAATTAAAGTCATAATTCGCTGATTAACAATATTGTAATAAATCAAATTAGATAGTAGCCCACCAACCTATTCTAAATACAATTAAGGCTATGAGCATCACGATTTTATCTATTCCTACCACGATTCCCGATGTGAGAGAGGTGAACCATAGTTTGGCTGCATCTTTCTCCATATTGGTCACTTCGTCCACACCTGTCTGTTCCATAGTGGCTTCTATCAGGTTGGGATCGGAAGTGCCGCTGTGTGCCACGTCTGCCTGTGCTTGCAGACTGGTGTACATCGTGTCTCTCGCAAAAATGAGTTGTTGCACCTCTTGGAATTTATCCTCAATATGTGTGGCTTCTGCCTGATACAGGTCGTGCGTATAAGAACCGATGCAGTTCGGGATATAGGACAGAAAGTCCAACACACACCAGTTGCTGCCACTGTTTACCATGCCTGTGTCTGCCGGTGGGTACCACCAACAGAGAATGATGGAAATCGCCAACGGCTTGAACAACTTCATAATATCCAACGGCTCGTTCTTGACCATCATCTTATACGCCATGCCTGCCGCCATAATAATGGCGAACAGGGCTGCGAGTGCCATACACATCTGCAGTATCCACCAAAACGGCCCCTGTGAACCTGTAAACGTGGCATCCGTCAGAAATTCGTTGGTCTGAAAAATCACGTCATCTATCTCTTCTTCAAGCAGATTGATGCCGAAGTCTGAAAGTATATCTCCGCTTGCCATCAGTGGTTGGTTTTATGATTAATAATGTCCTTGATAAATGCTACGCCTTTCGGAGTCCATTTCAAGTGATAGACATAGTAACAGCCCAATCTGCCTGTGGTATAGACGGCAATGCCATCCTTTTGCAGGTCTTCACGTAGATGCCACATACCGTTCTGCCGTACAATAACACCTTCTGCCAGTAATACTTTCTTGATTTTTGCATAGTAGCTGCCGACATACTTGTGTAGTTGCGTGAATGGTATCAGTTGCAGCTCTGCCGACTTTGTGTTCACATCCACGATAGGGGTACTGCCGATAATACTGATGATACCGGGCAACTTTGCCATGTTTTCTGACAGTCTCTTGTTCCGCTGTTTGGCAGCGTTCAACTTAAATCTGAGTTGGGTCAAATTTTCCATACCTTATTATATTTATCTGTTCACACTCTCATTACCGTCTTCGTCACCGCCTTGCGACCCTCGTACAGCCGACCGGGATTCATTCCAGCGGCTCATGGCATTGCTGATGATGCTTCTCTTGTCTATCGAGCGGTTGTTGCTTGCCGAAAGGAGATTTTTAGTGGCATTGCGGTTGCTCAACTGGACGAGGTATTTGACCAGCACATCATTCTGTTTGGAGACATCGGCATAGATTTGCAGATATTGTCGCTTCCGCTCTGCATTGGGCATATAGGCATCCTTTGTCGCTTTGATGGCGCATTGATATACCTGGTAGTAGTCGCTCCAACGTTCTTTATCTTTTGGTGAGCCGCCTGTCAGCAATATGCGGTCTATGTTCTTCTGAAACTGCCGCATCTGGGATTCTACCTTGTCCTTTTCCGCAAGCCAGGCAAGATCCACCTGTCGGTCTGCTACATTCAAGGCTTCAATCTTGGCCCGGCTGGTCAGTGCGGAGTCAATGGCTTCCGCCTCGTCCACCTGTTGATAGGATGCCACACCTGCCGTCGTTCGGAATGCGAGCTTGTTCTTTACTGCTGCCGTTTTCTTGTATTTGTTGTGCAGCAACGTGTAATAAAGTTCAGGTTTGAGCGCACCGGCTCCGGTTTCTCCCACTGTGATCTGATTCATCTTGGGCGAATCGTGGTTGTAAGTGACATATTGGGCTTTTGCTCCGATTGTCACAGCCATCATCATTACTGTTGTCAATATCCATTTCATATATTTCTCTGTTTTTTCGTTGTCAATAATCCAGTTTTCCTGATTGCCTCCACCGTCCGAAAGCATCGTCTATAAGTTCACGTTTGCTTTTGGTGCGATAGACTTTCTCTTTCCAATAGCCGATACGGACTTGTATGTACTGCCATGTCTCGAAGTAGGCCTTGTTCAGATGCCTTTCGATAGTGTCTAAAGAATAGTTGATGCTGTTCAACAGCATCAGCAAGTCCGAAGTGGAACAGGCTGCCGCTCCTGTGGCGTACAATACCAAATCGCTCACGGACTTGTAGAGGTATTCGCCTTCCTGTGCTATCATCCGTATGGCTCTGGCATTGATGGAGAGTATCAGCGTATCTGCCAGCTCGATGTGCTTCCGTTTGATGACTTTTTCGTTGAAATCTTCAAGCATCGCCTTGTAGTCCGAGATTCTGTCACTGACTCCCTGATAGGTGGAATGGACATTCAACGCCGTGCGTAGCGACTGGTACATCACGTCAATCACATCGAAGGCTCTGGTGTATTTATCCAAATCCACGTTCAACTCCTTGTAACCGACAGTCTCCTTACGGCTGTATTCGTGCAGGAGTTTGTTGCTGTGTTCCAATGTAGAGCGGGCCAGCAACAGGCTGCGCTGTTGCTTATGGTCGTTGATGTAGGCTTCCACCGTACCTATGTCAAAGCTCCATTGTGCCTTTGCGGACAAAGGGACAAGCAACATGAGTATCAGTCCGAATATGGATGTCTTGCCTGTGTTCATCGCTTGCCCTCCTTTATCTTTTTGTTTCTTGCGTTCTCCATCCATCGGTCGTGGCACTCTTCCACAAGGGACAGCCTGCGCCCCTCTTCGTCATTGATTGGGGGAAGCACATCCTTCAGCACGTCGATGATACTGCGTTTGTAGTGCATCATCTTCTCCAAGGATACCAGGTCGGCATAAATCTTCGTAAGCCGGGAGTCCACTTCACGGGCAATCTCAAGACGGTCGCTTGACCAAAGCAGATGGTACATGTCGCTGGTCTTCGTGTCTTCCTGCGGGGCTGTCCGGGCATATTCCGTGGTTATCTTGCATTTCGGATATTCTTTCGCAATCTCGGCTATACGGTCGTTGACTAACTTCGCCTTCTCCTTTTCGCTCATGCCAGGATCGAGTGTCATCACTTCCACCACGTGGGTATCGGAATATTCCGTGGTCAAGTCCCACGAGATTTGCAGGATGGCTCTGTGTATCTTGATGCCCAGAAAATATTTCGGTTTGCGTGCGATTTTCAGTGTTGCCCTGAACGTGATAATACCGTTGATATTGGGTATCGTCCCTTTTCTGATAAAGGTGTAGCCGTTCCACGATCCGTTGTCCTGCCAGGTGATGTTGTAAGCCGTCTTGCAGTCCTGCATGATTGCCGGTATGCGGTAGTAGTCATCGGTCGCCACATCGTTCTCGCTCTTGGCTTCTTCCTTAGCCTGTGCGATTTCTGCCTGTTTCTGCTGCCAGGTGGCAAGCTCCGGCTTCAGCCTCTCTATTTCCGCCTTGTTCTCATTGTATTTCTGACGGAGAGGGATGGCATCTTCTACGCTGGCATTGGCTATCTGCTTGATCAGCGATTCATTCTCCTTTTCCAATGCGGATATTTGGGACTGGAGTGCGTAAACCTTGTTGTCCGCTTCCCGTTGCATGGCATCCAGTTCCGACAAGTCAAGTTCTTCGCTCTCGGCTGTGGTCTTCATCGCGCACTCTTTGGAATGGGCGTTAAGTGTCTTACCGCATTTACGGCACTTGTACTGGGTCGTTCCCTGCCCAAGTGTCGCACCGTCCGAACAGGTCACACTGATTGTTACCGTCTCACAGCCTTTCAGCTTCTCTTCGTTGGTTGCCTGATAATAGTTCCGGCTGTCGGACGCGATATAATAGACATACCCGTCTTCGTTCTCGTTGAACTCTGACAAAAGTACATTTAGTTGTGCCTTGAAAGTATTCAAGTCCATGGAGTAGGAGTCAAACAGATCTTCGTAAACGACTTCCTCGTTGTCCCAACTTTTCGTGACGTGGATTTCGTAGGCGTATGCTTTCTTGGTCTGCTTGCCACCGCGACTGATGATATAGCAGGACTGGTAGTAATTGACGGCGTAATTGAATCCGTCATTAGCATTGTTAAGCTGTTGCACCCTGTTTCTTGACCATCCTGCATAACGCTCTGAATTGGAAAGGGCCTGTTCCCGTTGCGAGGCATTGGGATAGAAATTCGGATCGCTTGTCTTGAAGCGGGTCCATTCGCCACCTTCAAGAATGCTCTTGTCATCGGTCGGAGGCATATAGTCACAGAGCGGCACGCTGCCACGGTCACGTCTGGCGATATACCACCGCTGGGTATAATAGCTGCCCGAAGTCTCATCTAAATAATCGGTAATCCACGAAGTGAGGTTGTAATCACTGAACTTGAACAATCCTGCCACATTGTCCGGACCGCCCACGATACCGAGTATGGTCTGTCCTGCATTGTTTTCCAACTGCTCGAAGAGACCGCTGTAATGCTCATAGATGTCAATGACCTTGCTGACCTTGCCGTTCATCAGCTCATGGAAAGAGTTTTGCTGCAAAAGGGCGTTACCGATGTTGGTGATACCCGAAGTGGCAAGGCCGGCTCCCATTTGATAGAGTTTGTCCAAATCGGCTTTCAGGTTCTCTTTCGTGAAATTGCCCGGAACTTTGGATAGGTCGTCAAAGAGGCGTTCCCAATCCACATTGCCGATTTCCGAGAGTTTCAAGATAGCGGCTATCTCTTCGTTGAACTCCAAAAAGGCGATGTCCGAAAATGACAAGGTGCTGTTGGTGACAATGCTCTCGAACTGCATACAGAGGGCTTTGGTATCATCACACACCTTCATCAGATAGCTGCCCCAATGAAGGGCGGTCTGAGGAGAACGGAGCATCAGCTTGGCGACAATCCATGTCTTGGGGATAATCTTGTGTGCCACTAAATGATAGATTCTCCGATAGTAATAATTTTCCGTGGCGCTGCTCCAGATGCCCAAATCAGTGAATGCTTTGCGCTCCAGGAATTTACTTGCGAATATACCGGCTGTTGCCACTTCCGTAGCCTTATAATGTTTCAGGATGGCTTGTACCTGCTCGTCATAATATGCCTCGGCAACAGTTCCCGTACCGTAGGCTGCAACCATGGCGGCCACGGTTTTCGCATCGAAGTTCACACTGTAATACTGGGCATGGGCTTGTTGGACGAAAATCGTGGCTATTGTCATTATTATGAGAGCGAATCGTTTCATTGTTGTTTTGTCTTTGGTTGATGAAGATTCAATACTTTTCCGGTAGCGTTCACTTTTTGGGCGAACGGCAGGGATTTGCCTATCCCGGAAGCCTCCCAGTCGGCACAATACCGCTCGATAGCTTCCTTGTGGCTGCATTGCAGCTCTGTCTTGTAGAGTTTCAACGCTTCTTTCTCCGCTCGTTCCGTGGTGTAGGTCATATAGCATTCATGCGGTTCTTCCACACCATAGACTCCGCTGGTCGTGCCACGGCGGATGAAGACCTCACGGAAGAATGAACGTCCCTCTTTATTCTCCAATCGGTTGATGGTGAATATTTTTTTGCAGTCCACATCGGTCAGTCCGAGTATCGCCTTGATGGTGTCGAAGCGTTCACGGAATTTGCTTTGGTCAAGCAGCATTACCACATCGGAGTTGTTGATGATGGCTTCCTTTACGATTTCAGAGCCGATGATGTCCTGGATTTCCTGTGTCACCACACCCACGCTTGCCCAGAACTTTCGGGCGGTCTTGTACATAAACTTGATGTACTCCGCCATAAGTGGGGAAGCGATGGCTTTCTAGGCTTCTTCAATGACCAAGACCTTGCGGTTCTTCTTGATGCGCATCTTCTGCAGGAACACGTCCATGATGATGAGCGTCACCAAGGGGAACAGGAGCGGGTCATCTTTTATGGAATCGATTTCGAAGACGATGCAGGTCTCGTCAAACAGCGAACTGTCCATATTCTCGTTCAGGGTCTTTTCGTGATTGCCGCCCCGGTAGAAGTCTTTCATCATATAGCGGTAGGTAGAGAAGTCTATCCCCAAAATGCTGTTCTCGTTGCAGATGTCGGGAATGCGTTGTACGGAGAACTCATAGAATGTGTTGAATGACAATGTTTCCACTTTCAGTTCCTTTCTTCTTCGCTCTATCTCGTCGATAACCTTTTCTATCCGTGCGTTCAGTTCCGCTTCGTTTTCGGAACGGTTGCCGCCTTTGTTGCGCTCGTCAATCAGGAGACTTTTGCGCAAATCCTCCCTTTGGGGCGGTGTAAAGCCGTTGAACTTGTTGAAGTAGGTGTCGTAATACTCTGTGATGACCTGTTCTATCAGTCTGTCTTCTGTCTTGGTGACAGTCCCTTGGCTTCCTTTCCAGATCAGCAGGACAAGGTTTTTCAGGAATCCGGTCTTCTCCACGTTCAGCTCCTGTCGGTTGATGCGGAACGGATTCATGGTAATGGGGCGTTCCTCCGTGTAGGAGATGTATTTGCCTCCCACGTATTCACACAATCCCTCGTATGAGTTACCGGTATCTACCATGACCACATCAGTCCCTTGCTCGTGAAGCTGGCGCACCACGCTGTTCATGTGGAAACTCTTGCCGCTTCCAGAAGGTCCCAAACAGAAAAAATTGCTGTTGTCGGTCAGTTTTTCCGCACCCTCTTTTCCTGTGATGTCGATAGCCACAGGTACACCTTGTCTGTCCGTATAATAGATTTTCAAAGGTGTCTTCTCGTTATGCAGGATGCGCTCCTTGTACATCAGACAGGTGGCCGCATCTCCTAAAGTGAGGAAACGGTCATACTCCGGATTCATGCCGTAACAGTTGCCGGGAAAAGAATTGACGAACAGTTCCAACTGGTTATAGGCTCTCTTGGATATGTGGATTCCCATCCTCGAAAAACTGTTCTCCAGATGGTTCGTGCATTTGTGGATGTTGGTCTTTGCGGATATGGCTACCACAAGGTTGTAGTGGGTATATACCAATTGCTTGCTCTCTCGTGCCACCACTTCCTGCACACGCTTGATGTCCTCGACTGCCATCTGGTTGCCGGGATTGGGCATACTCGCATGGCGGTTTTTCTTTTTGTCAAGCAAGGCCAGCTCTCTCTTTTGGTTGGGAATGAATATCATCTGGTTATACACCACAGCTTCGGCGTTGGGTATGGATGATACCGCAGATACCAAATCCATTGGCATACTGCTGTTGTTGACTTCCACATTCATGTAAGGACGGATGACGGAAGGCAGGCTTACGCTATCCACATCCACAAGGCTATATACCTTGCAACGCTTGTCGCCCATGGAGATACATTCGTCATCCACTTTGAAATTGGTCATGGAGACTACCTTGTCTCTGAAATTCATGGCGAAGTAGCGGTCTGCATAGTCACTGACTTCCTGTTTGCCCAGAAACTTTATCTGAACACCTGCATCACGCAACTGGTCATGCACCTTGCGTATCTTCACGAGGAAATCACGCCATTTCTTGCTGTCGTATGAAAACAGGCTGCTCTTCTTGGATTCCTGAGTGATGGTCAGATAACATTCGCTGTCGGTGTAGGGTCTGCCGTTGAAGTAACGGAAATAGGATGAAGAGAGAAATTCACGTTCCTCACCGTTCATTCCCTCAAAGCTCTTTTTTACAAAAATGTCCTGCTTGTGTAGGGCGTATCCTTCTCCCAATGTCTGTGCTATGGCGGTAAAGAGTTGGGTGAACTCGTAATAGGCATCGATGTTGGCACAATACTTCTGCACCGGATTCTCCACTTTCAGCACAGCGGAGTATTCGCCTGTCTTGGTATATATCACACCGATACCGTCCGCATCTTCCACGGAGAAATAGATATCCTGGAATATCCGTTTCCGTTTGCCTCCCGTGCCGAAGGCATAGACCGAAATGGCCATGCCTGCGCAAATGGCAATAAAAATCAGGAAGATGTATGTAATCATTCGGTTATTTACAATTAAGGGCAGGCTGACCTAATCAAAGGACAAGCCTACCCACGTTCAACATTCAATATATCCATTTATGGTCAAATGGTTTTCTGTTACATTTTCTTGGAATAGGCATAGATGAACACTCCTCGTTCCTGTCGTTTGCTGTGCAGCCCCTTGCGTTGCTTGAACAGAATCAGTCCGGCACCGCCTGTTACGGTAACTGCCAGTACAATCAGTGCGAGAACGAATCCTGCCAGACAGTAGGCTATGATAAAGCCGACTATGGCAATGCCTATCGTAGCTGCCGCCCAATAGATGTATCGTCCTTGAATACCCATAAATTCAAGGGGACGTTGAAGCCCCTTGAACAATGGATAATCGGGATAGTGTTCCTCTCTGCCGTCCATACCGCCTGTGCTTTAAGAGAGACCGAAGAACAGAGGAAGTGCCTGGGCTGCCGCGATGAGGAAGATACAGGCTCCGACCACCATCATGATCTTCTTCTTGACATCCTGCTCCTCGTTGTTCATCGCGATGTAAACCGAGATTGCACCCACTACGGCAACCACACCGGCAATGGCGTAGCACAGTTTTACTACAATGGGAACATACTTGGCGATTTCCTCGCTCACTTGGGTCAATGCCGCTGTACCGGCCGAATAGTCTCCTGCGGTGGTCTGTGCCATCATTGCGGTTACACCACACACCATCATCAGGCAGGTCATCTGCACTTTCTTGGAGGTCGCAATCTTCTTTGCGAATCGTTTTACTTTTTCAAACATGCTTGTTTCGTTTTAATTGGACTTTAATTATTGTTTTACACTCGTGATTTTCTAAATTCGGTAGCCGAAGAATGCCGGGAATACGATGGATGCCCCGATAATGAAGAGGCAGGCTCCTACCAGCGTGAGGATATGCTTGGTGATTCCGTCTTTGCCCGTGTTCATCTTGATGTATATCTGGAATGCGGCTATGACCGCAAAACCTCCTGCAACCGCATAAATGATATACTGGACGTACATCATCATCGTTACGACAAAGTCGTGCATCGAAGCCAATGCGTCTGCGCCCTAGGAGTAATTCACGCTGCCGCTCTTTGCGAAGACCGCACAAGGCAGCAGCATGAAGATTGGAGTTATTGCTTTTTTGATGTTCCATCCTGTCATAGTTCGTCTATTGCCGGTTTTATGGTTACACCTCCGTTGGATGGGGAGTTGCCAAGACCTTTTCCCATCATCAATTTGTATAGCTCTGCGGAATTGTAAGGGTTGGAGAAAGTGGCATGGGTCTCTTCCATTTTTTCCTCAATCCTGTGGTTGATTGCTTCAACCACATCCTGCTTGTGCTTTTCGCTCTCCGGTTCTTTATCGTCCGACACAGACTGCGTTTCATCAACGTAGTGTGTCTCATACTCGTTGTCCCCGACATTGAACCCCTTGTCGTTCTCCACCACGCTGACACTTTCTTCAGCATCAAATTCGCTCACGTCGAACTCTTCTTCTTCGGATTTCTTCTTTTCACCGTTTCCGTGAAGGTCTTTGGTTATCATTACCGCATAATATACGATGTATGCTACGGTCAGCACAAGGACGAAAATGAAGTATGCTTTCATATTTTTATAGTCTGAAATTAGAATATGATTAAAATATGACTACAAAGGAAATACAATATTTTCATACTCTGAAAAATTTCTGAGAAAACAGGCAGAACCTTAAACATTTTTGGGTAAAAATCTAAAATCATACTCAAATATCATACTTTGAATGAGTTTTCAGACGTTTTACGAGTGCATATAAACACGAAAAGCCCTCCTTGTTAGGGAGAGCCTTCTATGGGTTGTGATATGCTATCAGAGGGAAGACAAAGACTAACGCCTTTTTCCCCTCAGATAGTCATTCAGGTCTTTGTAGTTGTAGTAGTTTTTGGAGTGGTCGATTACCTTTATCCCGTAAAGTCCGGCAATGGTCTCGACGGTCTTTTGCCCGGCGAGGTCGTTATCCAGATAACAATGGATGAAAATATATTGCTCCAGTTCCACAAGACACTTTTTCAAGTTGCTTACGGAGTTCATTACCAGAAAATCGGTCGGGATGTCAACACATACGTGGTAATCTCCCTTTTTATGCAACATTAGATAAGAGAGGAAATCCACAAACCCCTCAAAAATGCAGACGTGTCTTTGGATGACATCCCTATTGTACCTGATGACGGATATGTCCTTGCCTTTGATACATCCTTTATAATAAGGATTGCGGACTTCGTAACCGCCCTTGATGTTCTCAAAGGCTATGGCAAAATAGTGCCGTTTGCGCAGTTCATAGTGTATCTCCTTACAATAGATTCTGCCGATTTCTTCACTTATGCCTCTTGAACGCAGATAAGAGAGCAGGGCGTAGTGGTTCAAATCCACCACTTCCACATTCTCCATCTCATCTTCGACAGGGCAGGGTCGGACGGTTCGGCTCTGCAACTGTTGTCCCGGCACACCAATGGCATTCTCGCTGATACGCAGCAGTACCGTACTTACATTGCTTGTTTTATAGAGGTATTTCCCAAGTTCTATGATGTCCCCACCGGCAGAAAGTCCAAAGTCGTACCATTCGTTGAGATTGTCATTGACTTTGAAAGACGGGGTGCGTTCCTCCCTTAGCGGCGAGAGATACCAATACTGATAACCCCTGACATTGACAGGGTGGTGGCCGGTTATCCGCAGATATTCCACAAGCCGTATCTGTTTTGCTTCGTTGATATTCATTTTAGTATGGTTTACTTATATATACCCACAAACTAAACCATACCGGTTAGAGGTGGAATGAAGGGTTATAGGAATAGGTACGGCCGTTTTTTGTAATGGCATGATGTTCCAACAGAAATTTACACAAGTTTACCAGTGTGTTTCTTCCTCGTGAATACCCAATGCTTTCATATCCTTTTTTTAGGGCATCAAGCAGAGACTGATAGCCATATTCCGCACTTTCTGCGAAGGTTGATTCCAGGGCAGTTCGGTGTTGCTGCTCGGTCATATCCGTATAGGAAGTCAGTCTGTCCATTTTGTTCTTTTTGAATTGATGCTCTTTTACCAAGTGAGGGAGGGAGTCTTCTCCGATTTCAAATGCGAAAGGTGTAAATTCCCTGTCCCTTATGTGCATGGCTCTTACTTCGCTGATTTTTCCATTTTCATTGTTTTTTGATATTTGCAGGATAGTCTCGGCCTTATTGTTCAGTTCTGTTCCTATATGACCTCTGGTATTGTCATCGCCTTTGTTTAAATGTAAGACGGTGTGGATATGCAGCTCGTAATAGCTTGACCATCTCATCAGTTCATTGATTATGTCAAGGGATTCACTGGGACTGTTTATGTCATGGATCAGATCACGGATGCCGTCAATGATTACGAGCCCGATGTTTTGCTCTTCGTGGAGTGCCCATCGTATAATATCTCTCCTTTGGTCGGGAGTGTATTCACGCAGAACCAAGAATTGGATGTTGTCATTTTCCTGGTCAGTAGGCAATCCTGCCAGTTTAAGGATTCGATGAAGCACTTTGTGGCAATGGCACTTGCTTTGTTCTGTGTCGATGTATAGGATTCTATTCTTGCAAGATGGCAGTTCTGCTTTGTACTTTATAGAATCTCCTTTCCGGAAAGAGCCGATGCGACAATGGCACTGACATTGAATGTCTTTTTGCTTTTGGGTTTACCGGTGGAAGCACTGAAATTTCCGATTGTGGCAATGGTAACACCGTCTATTTGTACGATTTCCTGTGGAAACTCATATTTTTCGGTAACACTCAGCCGTATATATTTCAATAAAGACTTATATTTGGCTTCGTCTATCCGATAATTGTTGGGTTGTATCATATCAGGTTGCATTATTTTTTTTCTCCTTTTGTTGGTTTGTTCTTACTTTTTTGTCCCAATGTGTAAGCGATGACATTGGCTTGCCTTTCTATTTCTGCATTGGAGAAACAGGGGTTGCGCTTTATCCATCGGTTTAGGTCATCCCTGAGAATGAATATGTTTTTCCCATTCGGCTTATACACGGTAAGTTCTTTCTGCATGGTTAACTTATAGACATAGCCTTTGGACACTTGTAGATAGGCGGCTACCTCGTCTATATTGAGAAACTCTTTTGCAGCATAAGCTATCTTTTCCACATTTTCAAGATGGGATAGCAGTTCGGCCAAAGAACCGAATCGTTTCAGGTAATTTTCAACATTCAGAATTTTCTGCTGAAAATTTTCCAAGGAGTTGTTTTCGAGGAATGATTTCAATCCTTCGATACGGGAGAGTAGTAAGTCTATTTCTTTTCTATTCATAATTCTTCTTTTGTTATAGCAGCAGGTTGCCCTATTGTTTGTACTTGATTTCTCATTGCCCATTCGCAAAGTTCCTTTCTATTGAAATACACCAATTTGCCGTTTGGCTTGTAGTGTGGTATTTGCTTGAGAGAAGTGAGTTTGTAGATATAACTCTCGGACAAACCGAGATAAGCAGAAGCTTCAGCGGTAGTCAGCATTTCCTTGACTGCCCAAATACGCTCTTTCAACTGTGCAATGTAATTCTCGATGGTCTGGATTTTATCCACTTCGTTGATCTTTTGTTCTAACGACTGGAGCCGTTCAAAAGGTTTCTCCGTTGCCATCATCGAAATCATGTTCTCCATTTTGGAGAGCATCTTATTTTCATTTGTCGTTCTTCGATGTCTCATTGATTGATGCTGTTAAATTTGACAATGGGAGGTATGCCCTCCGTGAGTAATCGATTACGGAGGGCAAAGGTAGATGAGTATATTCGCTTGATTATGTTGAGATTATTGAGTATCAACACAATTCTCAATACAACTCTCAACAATTTGTTATTCCTTTGTTATACTTCTCTGTTTTTGATTAGAGTGATATACTTGTCTATGATTGCCAAAAACTGCTTATCTATGGCGTTGGGAGTGGTGTCTTTTATCCGATTGAGGGTTGATGACATATCGTGTTGGGTCAGTAATTTCTTCCCTGAAGAACTGATGACAAGATGTTTTTGGGCAATTACCGATTGCCAGTTATAGGTTATCACATCGTGTGAAGCCAGTTTATCCAACAATAAAACCAATTTGCTGTTGTTTCTTGAAGTCACAGTCTGCAATGTGTCTGCCGCATAACAAATGGCAACATTGTCTGCATCCAAAACTTCCTTAAACAAACAGACCTCATTGGCAAGCTGCACAATGAGGTCCAGAGTATGTCTGTCAAGTAAAGGTTTGATGTTGGTATTCTGATTGGTCTGAATAGGATTCCCCGGACTGCTGTTGTCGGACTCGGTAGCGGATTCCGACAGGTCAATGGCGTAAAATTCGTTCAGAAGTTTTATGATCCCATTTTCGTCCAATAGGTCATGGTCGAAATGTTTGCGAATCAAAATTTCATGCTTTCTCAGAAGCTCTATTACCGTGTGGTAATTCTTTAGATGTTCATTCTTGCTCCAGGCATCATTCGCATCGTGAAACCGATGTGAATGGGTAAAGTCAAGCACGTATCGCCTGTAACTTTTTTGCCGTGTGGTGACTTCGTCTTTGTAAGACTTATGGGCTTGCTCAACCAACCGGAATAGCCCTTCTTTACCGGTCTGCGCAGGAGTCCATTGGAAACCTCGCATCGCTCTTTTCAAAAAGAGAGAGGTGCAAAGATAATTTCTTTGACATAAAACATTATTTTAAGTATTGTTGTTTGCCACCTTTGCGTTGATGGCATTTTTGTTTTGAGTGCTAAGATAGTTATCTGCAATGGTTTTAAGTTGAATGTCGTATGTGTCCATCAATCCTTTTTTTACTATAAAACGAAAATTACTATCCATACTTTCTCTGTTAGGTACTTTATCATTTTGCAAGCGGAAGCAGTTTACGCATTTTACCCATACATCATAGGGATTGTGTTGCTTAAAGGCCAAATGTACAAAATACATAAGTGAAGTCTGTGTTTTCATCCATACTATAGGATGTTCAAATACCGTTTCATCGAAAATACCTTTGAATGCGGTAAATGTGGTGTCGGAGGAGATATATCCACCGTCAAGTAGGGCGGAGAACATTAAATGTATCTCATCTTCGCTATTCGGACTGTAAAATACAACTTTGCTCGTATGAATGAGCCGTTCATCAGAAGTTTCTTCATTGAACGTATTTTCAATGTGGTTGGACTTATCACAGATAGTCTTTAATTTAACATCATACCTATCCAACCATCCGGCTCGCTTAATCCAACTGTAACCTGATACAAAACAAGCTTTGTGCGGAGTGTGTCCGTTTATGCTGAAACAACATTCTCCTTTTACCCACAAATCCTTCTTGTTGAATTTGTAAAATGCCTGATATACGAAAAAGGACAACTGCCGTTGCGTTTTAATCCATTCTACCGGCTTGCTGAATGTCTTTTTATTGAAAATGCCGACAAATGTTTTCAAGCCAGTGTCAGGTGCGATGTATCCGTATTTCACTAAATCTCGATACAACGCTGTTATATTTTCTTCACTCTGTGGCGTGTAGAATGTCTCTGTCTGATGTGTTGGCTCAAATTCAGTAAAGTCAACTTCCGGGTAGAGGGCTTTGGTCGTTTCGTAAAGTCCCGTATTGTATCTCGGAACACGCCAAGTGCTGAATCGCTTTCCATATTCCCTTTTCCATTGCTTTTCAAAAAGGATGTAGGTGCTGGGAAGTTTGCAGATGGTAGATACAGCATAGGCTATCACTTTCAGTTGCAGCGGCTTCGTTTGCGGCATCGGCTGATAGTGTTCATCCAAGAGACCTGCGCGTATGGCTCTTTGTAATAATGTAGCCACCTGTTCATTGGCTAAAGGCTCGATCAAATCTTTATATTCGCCTTTCACCTCTTCTTCTTGCCTTTTGCAAAGTGACAGCAACGCTTGCATATTGTTCGCATAACAGTCAATTACCTTGACGTATGCAGAATCAATTTCCAGCCTATGACTTTGTACATAGTTTACGACAGGAACGGTAAATTCGTTATTTGTTATAAGGTTTGCCAAAAGAGGAGAGGGGGCTTGTTCCATATATAGACAAATCTCTTTCGCCCATTTTCCGATATTCATCCACGAAGAGTCAAGTGCTTCAAATTCTATTTCATCATCCAGATCCAGCTGGCTTTTCATTTCGCCTACGATTCGGGTAATCTTCGTTATCTTTATAACGGTTTCTTGTCTTGTCATAAGCGCAGGATTTATTCAATGTCAGGAATCAACGATACAGCATTCTGCTTGTTTTTGTCAAGTACCTTTGCATAAATTTGCGTGGTCGCCAGTTCTTTATGCCCTAATAGTTTTGATACTGTGTAGATGTCTGCGCCCAAGTCAAGCATAAGCACAGCGAAGGTATGTCGTCCGCAGTGGAAGGTCAGATTCTTATTGATATTGGCAGCCATGCTCCAACGCTGTAATTCCAATGAAGTCCAAGCTCCGTATGTAAATCCTGTAAAGACGGGATCTTCCGGGTTGCCTCTTTCGCCGAGGTATTTTTCTGCCTGTGAGGAAATGTCAAGATACTCTTGTCCGCCAGTCTTCTTTTGTTTGAAGACGATTCTCGTGTAATCTCCAAATTTTTGAACTTCGCTCCATGTGAGTTTCTGAATATCGCTTTTACGAAGTCCGGTCAGGCATGAAAAGAGGAAAGCTCTTTTTAGAATAGGATAGCGGCAAGGAGTAGCAGCCAACTGTTTTACCTCTTCCAAGGTCAGATAGTCACGCTTTACTTCTGCGGCTTTGAATCCCTCGATTCCACGCAAAGGATTTACAGGTATGATTCTTTCATCGTAGGCCTGGTTGATACAGGCGCGGAGCTTATTGAAATAAGAGACTTTTGAGTTTTGGGACAATCCTTGAAACACATCCCTTTCCCTACGTGGACCGGTACGCTTGTGAGTGTCTTTTTCCACATTGTTCAAAAAAATCCTTGAAGCCGTTTATAAACTCCGGAGTAATATCTTTGAATGTGGTTTTCTCATCACAATAGATTTCAAGATAACGCAAGCAGCTTCTCCAGTTACCCCAGTTTCCTTCAGATTCTGGATTCTTGTGTCTTTCTTCAACCATCTTCCGATAGTATTCCAAAAAAGGAGTATCTTCTTTGAATTGGCGAGTAAAAGAATACTCTCCGTTCTGCATTTCAATGAGGCGTTTGGATTTTATAGCCTGAGCGGTTGCCAATGTCTGTCTGTTCTGCTCACGCTCCAGTGGAGTAGTGGCATCGATCAGATAAAGTTTCAAATACTCTTTCTGACGTTTACCATTTCTGTAGATGTCGAGATACAAGCTCACGTTACCGTTTGCCAACTTCTTTTCCCGTAATTTTACGGGTTCTTTCTGGATTGTTGTTTTCTTAGTCATAGCCTGTTCCTATTTTAATGAGAGATGTGATTCATTGTCTTCGGGGGACAGAATTTTGTCCCTCGTGTCCCTTATGGGGGACAATCTGGGGACAAAAATACAAAAAAAATATGAAAACAGGCAGAAAATACGGAGAGAAAGAGAAAATATAAATTCTTATAAAATCATTGATTTTTCGCACTTTACGGATTTATATTTTCTCTTTTTATGCTTTTCTTTTCTTTGTATCATTTGCCGATGCAGCATATTAGACTAATTGACTACCAATAGTTTGAAACTTAAACGGTAGGAAAGTCTGATTTTGCTCTTTATTCTTCGCTGAACTTTTGCAAAGATAATGCGTTTTTCCGGTACAAGGAAAACAAATGAAAAGACTTTGATAAAAAAGGTGGTTTTTGGTGCAAATTTGCCAGCTGTGCTATGAGGTTTACGGAAGATTATGTATAGAATTTCATTGCTGGCGAAAAGAAAATAATACCAGTAAGTAAGCTAATTTTCTTCTCTCCCTCTATTTGACTTAACTTTATTGCCCGTGTATATAATAACGGTCATTAAAGTCAAGTTGAGAGTGGAGACATATCTTTTTCTTTTGGCAAGCAAAAATTCAGTTATTGGAAATTTTCGAATAACTGAATTTTTAAAGCCCCAACATATCATATAATATACAAAAAGGAGCATTTTTAGTTACTATATGATATATTGAGGCTTTAGCGTATTGCTGACGAGTTCATGCCTCACATCACCTTACATTGTAAGCGTCTCCAGATTTACGTCTTGACGTCTGCATCTGCCTGATTTTCCTTTGTGCTTCATTAAAATTATGTAGATATGGAAGCACAATGTAATCACACTCCTGAGTTAGCAAGTATCCGCTATACGCGTGTCTGGGCTGATTTTTCTGCATTGGTGCAGAGTGGTCAGGCGACAACTCTCTCATCATATTGCCGTATTACGCATACTAGTTATGAGGGTATCAAGTATTGGCTCCGTACAAAGGGTCTGTCTGTAAAATCACTTAAGAAGTCTAATTGCACGCGAGATACAGCATTGATTGCTGGTTCCTCCGAGATTAAGCCTGTCTCGTTTATTCAGTTTGCACCCTCATCCGCACCGATGCCTTCAGCAGCCATGCGAGGCAACAGCATCACCTTCCCGGACGGAGTGAACCTGTCGCTTCAAGAAGGCACTGCAGAGGGTATTGCAGATTTATTGGCAATCTATCGCAGCCACTGTAGGATGGTAGGAGGTATGTGATGTTCGGGCTATCAAACAATGTGAGTTACTTCATGTGCCAGCATCCCGTGAACATGAGCAAGGGAATAGACTCCCTGTTCAATCTGATTATCTCAGAGTCTCCACTGGCACCGATGACTGGAGATGTGTTCGTGTTCTTTTCCAAGAATCGCCAGTCTGTCAAGCTTCTGAAGTGGGATAATGATGGTTTTCTTCTTTATCAGAAGCATCTGGAGAGAGGCTCGTTTGAGATGCCTCGAAAGAATGCCGATACCGGATATTATGAGCTCTCCTGGGAGACTTTCTCTTTCATAATGTCCGGCATCTCACTTGAAAGTGTGCAGTTCCGCAAACGTTATAGAACACAGTTTATATGCAGATAATCTTTTAATTACCAATAAAATAAATCTTAAAAACTATTACATATCTCGTTTTTCTTCGTACCTTAGATGTATGGGAAAGGACATGATAATCAAACTTTTGGAGTCTCGGCTGAAGGCGTCGAATGCGACAAACGATCAGCTGAGACTCACTATTGACAACATGTCTGCCAGCATGAATGCCATGGTCGTGACCATCTCAGAGCTTCGCGAGACTATAGCGAATCTGGAGTCTCTCCTGAAAGAACGCGACAAGAGTCTCGACAAGGCCAACAATCAAGTTCGTGGCATGTCAAAGCTTCTTGAGAAGAAGTCAGAGAAACAAGCATCTACTCCAGTAACTCCTAAGACAGAAGAAGAGATTGCTCAGAAGGAAGTTGAGCGCAAGTCCCGCGGTAACAATGGTGCAAAGCGTAATATGCATTTCGAGATGGAGACAGTCAAGCATGACGTGTATCCTGACGGCATGGAAGGACGGAAGCCGCTCAGTACAAGAGAGACTGTCCGCTATGAGATGATACCTCCAAGGTTCATCAAACACTTGTATTATATCCACACAGTAAAGGATGGAGATAAGCTTGTAAGCGCAAAGGCTCCTCTTGCACCTCTTCAGAACTCCAGCTTCGACGGGTCGTTCATCTCAGGCATAGCCCAGCTCCGTTATCTGTACTCAATGCCGGTGGAACGTATCGTGGCGTACTTTAACGAGAACGGCTTCAATATCGACAAACAGACCGCTCACGGGCTGCTGAAGAAGACAGCACTTCTGTTCGAAAACTTATACAAGGCGATGCAGAAGGCAGTCAAAGAAGATAACTATCTCTGCTGCGATGAGACCTACCACAGAGTTCTCGTAAAGAAGGAACTGAATGACGGCAAGGGAAGCCGCAAGGGTTATGTCTGGGTGATTGTAGCAGCACATCTCGGCCTGGCATACTTCTTCTATGATGATGGTTCAAGAAGCGAAGAGGTAATACTGAAAGAGCTCAAGGGATATAGCGGAGCGATACAGTCAGATGGCCTGGGAGCTTACAAGAAAGTCGCAGCACAGTCCGGAGGAAAGATATTAAGACTAGCCTGTCTTCAGCATTGCAAGAGAGAGTTCCTGGACATGAAAGGCAATGCTGATGCAGACAAGATACTGACTCTAGCCAATCAGCTCTATCAGAATGAACATAAGCATAAGATCGGAGAAGACGGCTGGACGGTCAAAGATAATCTGAGGTGGCGACAGGAGTATGCGTCTCATATACTCAGGCAGATGAAGGAGATGCTTCTCAAGATCAAGTCTCAACCTCGGAAATATCCTCCAAAGTCGCAGATGTTCAAGGCCGCCAAATACATGCTCAACGAATGGGATGGTATCGAAGCTATAACTACTGGTGGAGACTACTCGTGGGACAATAATCTCATTGAGAGAATCAACAGGTACATATCCTTGTCCAGAAAGAATTCCCTTTTCTTCGGCAGCCATGCCGGAGCAGAGCGTGGCTGCATCTTCTACTCTCTCGCATGTTCATGCAGGCTGCACAAGATAAACTTCTTCGAGTACCTCACAGACATACTTAACAGAGCGGATGTCTTGCAGAGGTCCGCCACACTGGAAGCGTACAGAGATATACTTCCAGACCGCTGGAAAAAGAACAAGCAGGGCCAGTGACCCTGCTTTTCTTATGCTGATACGGCATCCTGGAGACGCTTACCTTACATTAAATTCTTTTGCCATATAGAAAAACACTTGGCTTGAAATTTTGTATTATGCTGCATAATCATTATGTTTGCAATACATAATTAATGTTGAATATGAACTTCGTTGATAGAATAGAAGAAACAGCACGACTGAGGGATGCTCTTTCAAGAGAGAAGTCCTCGTTGGTCGTAGTGTACGGTCGCAGGCGATTGGGTAAGTCAACACTTATCAAAAGGGTGTTGTCGGACAGTGATGTATATTTCCTTGCTGACCGTTCGGAAGGACAGCACCAAAGGACTTTACTTGCAAAGGTAGTAGCACAAGTATTTCCTGATTTTGACAAGTTGACTTATCCGGATTGGGAGTCTCTGTTTCGTGCGGTCAATTATCGCACAGACAAGCGTTTCACGCTATGCCTGGATGAATTTCCGTATCTGGTGGAACAATCCCCGGAACTGCCGTCAGTGTTGCAGAAATTTGTTGATGAAAAGCAGTTGAAGTATAATCTTGTACTTTGTGGTTCATCGCAAAATATGATGTATGGACTGTTTCTTGATTCTACGGCACCTCTCTATGGCCGTGCTGATGAGATTATGAGACTTATGCCTATACGCTTGCCGTATATTCAGGAGGCTTTGAACCTTGACGCTGTGGGTGCCGTTGAAGAGTATGCTGTATGGGGCGGTGTGCCTCGTTACTGGGAACTGCGAGAAAACAGAAGTTCACTTTCCGATGCGTTGTGGCACAATATCCTTTCTGTAAATGGCACTCTTTACGAGGAGCCGATAAAACTGTTTCAAGATGATGTGAAGGACATTGTCAAGACTTCTACAATCATGTCCTATATCGGATCCGGTGCAAATCGTCTTTCTGAGATTGCTGCCAGATGTAATGAGCCTGCAACTAATCTGTCACGTCCATTGAAGAAACTTATTGACCTCGGATTTTTAGAGAAAGATGTTCCGTTCGGAATTGACGAAAAGAATGCAAAAAAGAGCCTATATAAGATTGCAGACCCTTTTATGGCATTCTACTATCAGTTTGTCGTGCCTAACCGTTCGTTCATCGAGCTTGGTCGTCGTTTACCATTAGAACAGGCATTGGCAGCCCATTTCTCGGAGTATGTGAGTATGCATTGGGAAAAACTATGCAGGGATGCTGTAACGGGAAATATGGTCAATGGAATTGTTTACGGTAAGGCAAAACGCTGGTGGGGTTCTGTTCTCAATGAGGATAAGAAGCCTGAACAAGTGGAATTTGATGTAATGGCTGAATCTCTTGATAAAAAATATCTGCTGGTTGGAGAATGTAAATGGACAAATCAAGAGAATGGTAAACAGTTAACAACTGAACTTCTTCGCAAGGCTAATTTATTGCCGTTTGCCAAGAACTATACCATTGTTCCGATGTTGCTCCTTAAGAATGCTCCGAAAGATGATGCAGGGAATGCGATGTTGCCGGAAGATGTTGTTGAGTTGATGAAATGAATTGATTAAATTAAAGAACTATGAGTGGCGGATATTTTGATAGGAGCACATATGCAATGCGCGAGATAGCGGATACTATTGAGCGTGATATAGCAAGAGCCTTACAGCCAAAGCCAGAAAAGGTTTATGAAAACTATTGGACTATTTACGAGAAAGATAGCTTTGGCTCATACCATAGCTATAAGGACTACATGAGTTTTGCCAGTTATAAAGATGCGGAATCTTTTCTTCTAAGAGATACAACTATCGTTAAGGCAGAACAAAAATATGTAGACCGACAATTCTTTGGTGATGGGGTGATATTCCAATCAACAACGCGATATATGTCTGACACTTCTGACGGCGAACAGATTCCGGTATTATACTCAATCCATCATTGTTATTATGACCGCTATCCGTATGACGCTGATGTCTTGAATCTGTCTGACGAGACGATAAATGTTATGAAGGAAGCCTATCGGCAAATGCGTATAGCAGAAATATATGCAACTCGCGTAGATCGGATGATGAGTGGTGATGACGGAGAAGAGGGTCTGCAAGAGAGACTTAGTGCGGATTTGGAGGCCTTTGGGAAAGAGTTTCAGACGAAAGATTGGACTTGTTCATACGAGGATGATGAAGATTGAATGAATACCACAATGATGTATAATGCCACAAAAAATATTCAATTTTGTGGCAAAAATTACTTCAGTGCCCTAGTAAAGAAAACGAACGAGCGCATTGATACCCAGAATAAAAATAACAGGCCGTTTCAGAGGCCTGCTATCTCCATAAAGAGCAATGCTTAATGCCTGGTGTCCTTGGGTGGACATAGGTCATTTCCATAGCTGTTGGGATTTTGGTAGTGTAAACAAGACTTGACACAGTTCAGTTTACACTACCTTGAAATTCTAATGCTGATAAACTGAGAACTTCTCTGATTAAATTTCATCATCGATAGTTTCGTTAATGTTGTCCAAATATTTCTGCATATCGATTGCTGGCACTGTACCTATTGATTGTTGCAAATAACTTGTAAGCTGCATCAGAAACATAATCAGGGAATGATTTGGATTGCTGAATTTGATAGAATTAAATTCTCTGTTATTGTAGTATTTTTGAAAATCCTCGAAATTCGCAGTCTTAATTTCAGTTTCTCCCTCTTTGTTGTTATAGTCAACAAAGAAACTACCGTTTTCAATGGTACACCCCATTTCTAATGTATAAAATCCAGAAAGTTCTTTAATATGCTTTTCGACGGTATCTTCTTTTTGTGAACAATTGGTGCCGAGAATACCTCCGATAATTTTAGTTAACGGTCGAGGGGCATACTTTTGACCTGAATTAATCATATGAGTACTAGTTCTCATAAGTCGTCTAACACTTGCGACTTTTTCTCCAGCATATACAATATTGTGCTTACCGGCGGATGTTCCTCCAATATCAGGCTTCACCTCAAATACAGCATATACACCCTCGGCAGGTATATACTTAAATCCATTCTGATTGAAAATAAAGGGAGTATACCAATTATCATATATGACAATATCAATCTGCTGGCTCACATTACCTTTATGATCAATAACCATTGCTTTATCAACACTGTACCGATTTGGTAGGTAATTTCTCAGCAAATCTATCCATGCATTTTCAAGGGAATCACCTTCACTGCCGGGGTGTGTTATGAACTTCGAATTGGTAGCCAATATCCCCTGCATCTGGGATTGTAGGCTGGTAAATAACTCTTTAATATCAATTTTATTCTCTTTCATATTCTATGATTTTACCATTGTTATAATAATAAGCGCTCATCTGGTTAATCTTCTTTTTTGATAAGCTCACAATCATCATAATTGGATTATTGATAAGGACCGTCTCACTCCGAGCTATATTAGTAAGAGCTTTTTTGTCTGTTACACTATACATTGAACTTCCATTGGGATGGGAATGCCATTCGCCTAAATAGACTAAACCTTCCTTATATAGTTCATCCCAAACACTTTCCATTCCTTCTGTTTCTCTCTGAAAACAAGTCGGTCCTGATATGATTTTAACAGGAGTTAGAACAAGAGAAACAATTGCGGTGTTGTTGTCAGCCGAATATTTACCAACGAGGAATCCTCCAGTCTCATTCGGAAGAGCTTCAAACGCCTGTTTTTGGATTTCTTGCACTATCTTATTGTCTATTTCAAGACTGAGATTATGTATATTGTCTTTGTAAATCAATATTTTAATATTTTTAAACCATTGTCAGTATCCCTAAGAATAAAATTTTGCTTCATTTCCGTTCCATTCAGCATGTTATAGATATGTCGTATTGCGTATTGTATCATCAGTGCAATGTCATTATATGACGCTTTGAATGTCGGGCTCCAGCATCCCGTAGGCTCATACATATCTAAGTCATCATTATGCAGCATATTATTGAATACAATGTTAACAAAATGCTCAATATTGGGAGAAAATGCACAAACTAGCTCCGAGGCATGATTGGTAATTGAGATATTTATAATTTCGGGCTTCAGGTTCAATTCTTCCAATATGTGCATCAAGTCATCATCCGTGGAACAATCGAAAATAAGGTCATAACTATCTAATTCATTTATCGTATATTCTTTATATTGTTTATTGAATTTAGATGATTTTATAGCAAAATCATACTGATTAGGTAGGCACTTAATTTCTACATAAGGGCTTATCGCAGATAATTCTGCTGAAAGTTCCGTTACTTTATCTGTAACTCCTGTTAAAAAAGTATATTCGGAACGGCAAATGTTCTCAGGCTTCTTTAAGTCGTAATCGAGCAAAGAAATATTGGTACAACCACATTTTACCAATGTTTTAGCAAACATACTTCCAATAGCTCCCACTCCTATTACCAATATTTTCTTTTTGGTAAATGTCTCACAGAATGCTCCTCTTCCGAAAAATAAATTGTATGAAGCATCATATGTCATTGCCCATTGGATTCTATCTTGATAAAATTTGGTTAACCATCTTCCGGTCTTTATTCCATTCTTGGTTTCCGGTATGCCTTCCGTTGGGAAATTGCCTACCTTGGAGAGCGATGCTATCCAATGCAACTCCCCACTTGGTATTTTATACCCGAGCAATATCGGAACTGGATATCCACCAAGTTTCTTGTTAAATCTATTCTCGTATGAGTGCAAAAATTTCAATTGCTCAGAGGTAAAATAATCATTAAGATCTTTGAAATCATCCAAAGCAAATTTGTTGTATTTACAAGGAATCTTACTTAAAACCACATATGGGCAAAGAATGTACTTTAATTCATCATATTTAGAACTCCATAAACACTTAATTCTATTATTCCCATTTGTGTCTCCAATTGATTGTACAACAAAATTCTTAACTACTTTTCCATTGTAATCGCCGTCCATTATTGGAGCAAGGAATGCATATCCATATTTATCTGCTTCCACCTTTTTCTCGAATTGAGTAAATTGTATGGCAAAGTAACAATCATCTACAGTTGACGGCTCTACAACAATGTGTTCATAATGAACATCCGTTTCTTTATTTACATAGTATTTTACTACCCAATCTCTCAACTGTAAAAAATCAGACTTCAACCTTTGAATCGGGTCTACCCAATATGATGTATGAAGACAAAGTGAACCGCCAGCCATAATATGAGGGTATTCCATTAGTGAGTTGTTACGGAACTGAATAGGTTCAATACCTTGTACCTTATATGGATAGTAACTTGATATGGATGTTTGAAACACAAGTGCTGACGGCATACCTTCTACAAGTATACCCACAGCACCTATTATTGTACTACCGTCGTCAACCTTGAATGGGGTTTCTATGTGTATAAAGGAAAGTCCCTCCAATACATTGTTTATATCTTCAATCCTCATTTACTCTCCGAATCTTTGACTTGTTGGCGGATATGAAGGCCCAGATGATCCTGATTTGTATCCGTATCTGTTTTCCTGTTTTTGATATTTTGCATTAATCGGGAAATAAATGGCAACGCTATTTGAATCATTATCAATCGCATTGATGATAGTTCGCATTGTTGTTGACAACATACTGCGTTTATTCATGTCAATAGAAGAAAGCACATTGTTATTAGAATTGCCCGGGTCAATTAGACGAAAACTTTCATCCGTAACATTATCAGCAATATATGTCATTACATATTTAAGCTTATCCCATAAATTATTGTCACCCGAGTATGATGCCATTGCTTTAATTGTAAACAATTCCAACATAAAAGACTTATAGTCCTGATGATTGGTGTTTTTCCAAATCTTAAGCAATCGTATCACTTTACGTTCTTCCGACTTGCCGGAAATATGATCAATTTGGGCATGGATATTTGTTTTTTGTCGAGAGCCCTTTTTATATCCCCAATGGTCCTCGTTGAAATACAAATTCAGATTTTTTGTATTAGGATAATCATCTTTATTGAGCTCTCGTCCCGGGACAACATCCAACTTGACAATAACTCCATTTTTGTCAATAGGGAATGTGAGACCAATAGAAACTTTCTGCTTTCTGATATAAGTTCCATCTTTATATTCATTAACCAAAAAGTCATATACATCATTATATATAGCTTCGAGAGTGTCAAAACTTTCGTATTTAAAAGGAGCTACCAGATCAATATCAAATTTAATATTTATAGCGGTATTTTTGGCAAATGATCCGGAGCGAAAGACATAATACAAATTACACCCATAATGAGTCTCCAATTTGCTTTTTACTTCATCCGCTTTTGCTTGAAAGGCATCAACTTCCTTTTGAATATGTTTCATTTTATGAGTCTCAATCGACTCGGATAAATACTGATTTATATCTGTCGCCATATTATTAGTTTTAATACAATTATAACAAAACAAATTATATACCACCTGTCATAGTATGACAATTTGGCATATCAATAATAAGCAGTATATAAATTGGAGCATTTCTCAAATAAATTGTAAACTTCCTTTTTTAGAGTAACTTAGAATAAAAAGTTGTTTTACCCTTTTAATCTGTGTGGAAACAAATAATTTGTTTGTCCGTCCATTCCTCCTATTGCCTCAGGACGTTTCAGATTGTATAGTTTGTTTTGCTAAAATTCATTTCCGATAAGTCAATATGTTGAACATCAGCATAAATAAATTTCTTCAACGAGGAAGATGGTAGGTGGAAGAAATTAAAAATATTAACTATTAAGGATGGAGATGAAAAATTTCAATCCGTATCAAAAGGAAATTACGGATTTGAACTAGATAGGCGATGCCCTAATAAAAAGATGTTATACGTAAAGCAATAAAACATTATAGTTCTGTTGTACAATAGGTGATTCTTAAGTTTTGGCTATCAAACAACAACCTGAAAGTTGTGTTATCTCAATTATTTATAGTACCTTTGCCTATAAAATAAGGCAAAGGTATTTTTGATTCATACAATGGCTGAAGGAAAGATAGACAACGCTTTAGAAGAAGTAAAGAATATAATGGAAAACAAAAGAGAGGATTGGGTTTGCCATTCACAGGCTATAGCTGCAACTATGTCGGATCGGATGGAGGAACTTGGCATGACACAACGAGTGCTGGCTGAGAAAATGAATTGTACCCAGCAGTATGTTTCTAAAGTGTTGAAAGGTCGTGAAAATTTGTCGTTGGAAACCTTATGTAAAATAGAGAATGCATTAGGCATCAAGATATTGCAAGCTAGAATAAATAAGTAGTAACACCATAGCAGGACAAGAATATGTCAACACAAAGCGAAGCGGCATTGGAAGCCGGACTGATAGCCACACTCCGACAAATGGACTACGATTATGTCCAGATTGTCGAGGAAGATAATCTTTATGCCAATTTCAAGCGGCAGTTGGAGATTCACAACCGCAAACGATTGGAAGAGCACGGACGTACTGAGTTTACGGCAGAAGAGTTTGAGAAGATTCTCATATACCTTGAAGGTGGTACTCGCTTTGAAAAGGCAAAGAAACTCCGTGACTTATATCCGCTTGATACGGCTGATGGACAGCGTATATGGGTAGAATTTCTAAATAGGCAGCAGTGGTGTCAGAATGAATTTCAGGTTTCCAACCAGATTACGGTGGAAGGACGTAAAAAATGCCGCTATGATGTGACGATTCTAGTCAATGGTTTGCCACTTGTGCAAATTGAATTGAAACGTCGTGGCGTGGAACTTAAACAGGCATACAACCAAATACAGCGTTATCACAAGACTTCGTTTCATGGATTGTTTGATTATATCCAACTGTTTGTCATATCCAACGGTGTTAATACTCGCTATTTTGCCAATAATCCAAATAGTGGGTATAAGTTCACATTCAACTGGACAGATGCTGCCAATCATCCGTTCAATGAATTGGATAAGTTTGCCGTATTCTTCTTGGAAAAATGTACGCTTGGCAAAATCATAGGAAAGTATATTGTGCTGCATGAGGGCGACAAGTGCTTGATGGTACTTCGTCCTTACCAGTTCTATGCAGTGGAGAAGATTCTGGATCGTGTGCAGAACTCCAACGATAACGGCTATATCTGGCATACTACAGGTGCAGGAAAGACATTGACTTCGTTCAAGGCCGCACAACTTGTGTCAGAATTGGACGATGTGGATAAGGTTATGTTTGTTGTTGATCGACACGACCTTGATACCCAGACTCAATCGGAATACGAAGCGTTTGAACCAGGGGCTGTAGATAGTACTGATAATACGGATGAATTAGTGAAACGGCTTCAAAGCAATTCCAAAATTATCATAACCACCATTCAAAAACTTAATGCGGCAGTTAGTAAGACGTGGTATAGCAGCAAGATTGATGCTATCCGTCATTCACGTATCGTGATGATATTTGATGAGTGCCATCGCAGTCATTTTGGGGATAGTCATAAGAAGATAATGAAGTTTTTTGGCAATGCCCAAATATTCGGTTTTACTGGAACACCTATCTTCACCGAGAATGCGGTGGATGGACATACCACTAAGGAAATATTCGGAAACTGTCTTCATAAATATCTTATTAAAGATGCAATAGCGGATGAAAATGTGCTTGGCTTCCTTGTGGAGTATTATCACGGCAACGAAATAGTTGATAACGATAACCAAGCTCGTATGGAGGAGATTGCCAAATTTATCCTTAACAATTTTAACAAATCTACATTCGATGGAGAGTTTGATGCTTTGTTTGCGGTGCAATCCGTGCCGATGCTTATACGCTATTACAAGATATTCAGATCGTTGAATCCGAAAATCCGTATTGGTGCTGTGTTTACTTATGCTGCTAACAATAGTCAGGATGATGAACAGACCGGCATGGGTACAGGGCAGTATGCAAAAGAGAGCGTGGGTGAGGCGGATGAACTGCAAGCCATCATGGACGATTATAATGAAAACTTCGGCACATCTTTTACCACGGAGAACTTCCGTGCTTACTATGATGACATCAATCTGCGCATGAAAAAGAAGAAGGCGGATATGAAACCGCTTGATCTTTGTCTTGTTGTGGGTATGTTCCTTACAGGCTTTGACAGTAAAAAGCTGAATACGCTCTATGTGGACAAGAATATGGAATATCATGGTTTGCTGCAAGCGTTCAGTCGAACCAACCGAGTGTTGAACGAGAAGAAACGTTTTGGTAAAATAGTTTGTTTCAGAGATTTGAAAAACAATGTTGATACGTCTATTAAATTGTTCAGCAACTCTGATAATCCTGAAGATATAGTACGCCCTCCGTTTGAAAAAGTAAAGCAGGAGTATAAGAGTTTGGCAACTGATTTTCTGCAAAAATATCCAACACCAAGTAGTATAGACTTTCTGCAAAGCGAAAATGACAAGAAGAATTTTGTGCTTGCATTCCGTGATATTATCCGTAAACATGCAGAAATACAGATATACGAAGATTACAGCGAGGATGCTGAAGACCTCGGCATGACTGAACAACAGTTTAACGATTATAAGAGTAAATATCTTGATATTACAGTCGGGTTTATTGACCCACCTGCTGCACCGTCAACTGTTGCGGAAGATCCTGTTCCATACGGAAATAACCAAGGATTGGAAGATATTGATTTCTGTCTTGAGCTCTTACACAGTGACATTATCAATGTGGCTTACATTCTTGCACTAATTAATGACCTTGACCCTTATAGTGATGATTATTCTGAAAAACGCCAGAATATCATTGATACAATGATTAAGGATGCCGGAATGCGTGGCAAAGCCAAACTCATTGACGGTTTTATCAAAAAGAATGTTGATGAAGACAAGGAGAATTTCATGAACGGTCGTAATAAGGCTGACGGAACAAACGAATTGGAAGAACGATTAAACCAATATATTGTGTCAGAACGCACTAAGGCCGTAAATGATTTGGCTGATGAAGAACAGATTTCAGCGGAGGTGCTTAATCATTACATGAAGGAGTATGACTATTTACAAAAAGAGCAGCCGGAGATTATACAAAAGGCATTGAAAGAGAAACATCTTGGTCTTATCAAAACCCGAAAGGCTTTGACGAGAATAATGGAAAGACTGCGTAGTATTATAAAAACGTTTAATTGGGAATAAGGATGTCAACATACAAGATAAATAATGAGCAACTAACGCTTATAAAAGAGATGCCATTTAAGTTGGAGAAGGAAATTCAAAACATCGTTGAAAGGAATCTCCAGACGTTGCTTGGGCTTGATTTCATCAAGACGGAATTTTCTATTGGTTCTTTCCGTATAGACTCTTTGGCTTTTGATTCAGAGAAAAAATCCTTTGTAATAATAGAATATAAAAGAGATAAGAATTTTAGTGTAATAGACCAAGGTTATGCTTATCTATCCCTGATGTTAAATAACAAGGCTGAATTTATTTTAGAGTACAACGAGTCTAAGTCGGGTGCACTCAAACGAAACGATGTGGATTGGTCTCAGTCAAAGGTGTTGTTTGTTTCACCTAATTTTACAACTTATCAAAAAGAAGCTATCAATTTCAAAGACTTGCCTATAGAACTATGGGAAATCAAACGTTTTACAAATGATACGCTTTCATTTGAACAGATAGTAAACCGTTCAAGCAAGGAAAGTATTAAAACGGTTTCTAATAGTGAGGCAATAACAACGGTAAGTAAAGAAATTAAAGTTTATAGCGAACAGGATCATTTAGAGAACATAAAAGATGATTTTCTCAACATCTATACAGAAATCAAAGAGTTTTTGCTATCATTTGGAGAGGATATTACAATATATCCCAAAAAGAAAACTATAGGTTTCAAAATAGGAGGAAAGGTATTTTGTGATATAGTTATGCAAAACAAGGGAATAAGGCTGTTTCTCAATGCTAAGAAAGGAACACTCAAAGACCCAGAAGGTATTACTCGTGATGTGTCAGAAGTTGGACATTGGGGAAATGGGGCTTATGAAGTTCGTTTCCCATTGAAAAACGATGCTGAAATAGATTTTGTTTTTAACTTGTTGCGTCAAACAATAAATAAGAATAAGGAATAAACATATGGCTTATTTTAATACTACGATAAAGGATTTAATATCCGAAAGAATAGGGAGGAATACTTTTTTACCTGCTATTCAGAGAGAATACGTTTGGAATCCAGCGCAAGTAGAAAAACTGTTTGATTCTATTATGTGTGGATATCCTATTAGTTCTTTCCTTTTTTGGAAGATTAGAGAAGAAAAGAAGAAAGATTGGACTTCATATGAATTTATAAAAGACTTTGATCAAGCAAAACCGCATAATAAAGAGGCTAATTTGGATGGTGTAAATCAAGATATATATTTGGTTCTTGATGGACAGCAGAGAATAACATCTATAAATATAGCCTTACGTGGTTCATATCGTTTTTTTTATCGAAAGTGGCGAACAACAAGACTATATTTAAATCTTCTTTGGGATAAGGGAGATGATAATCCAGAGGAGATGACATATCAATTTTTATTTAAAGAGGATGAAACACCTCTGCAAAGAACAGATTATCCTCAATTATGGTATCGTGTTGGAGATATATTAAATTATGATGATGCAGAAGATGCTAAAGATTCTATAGAAAATCAGCTTAATGCTTTTGATGATGAAGCTAAGAAAAAAGCTCGAAAAATGATAAGTAAACTTTTTAGTGTAGTAAATGTATCTCAAAACATAAATTATTACGAGGAAAAATCTGATGATTATGATAAGGTTTTAGAGATATTTATTCGTACCAATACTGGTGGCCAAAAACTAGAATATAGCGATATTCTTTTGTCAACAGCGACTGCTAAATGGAGGAATTTGAACGCAAGAGAAGAAATCAATGAATTTACAGATGAAATTAACAAGATAGGAACTGGTTATAATTTTGGTAAAGACTTTGTGATGAAAGGGGCGATGTATCTAACAGAAAATCTTCCTATACAGTATAAACTTAGTTCATTCACGAAGAAAAACCTAGAATGTATAGAAGATCATTGGGATGAAACAAAAGATGCCATTGCCAATAGTATAAAATTGGTTAGTCGTTATGGCTTTACAGATAAAAATTTAGTAGCAAGGTTGGTGTTACTTCCTATTGCTCAATATTTGAGAGGGAAAAACAAAGGCTATCTCACTTCCTCTAATTTGAAAGATGTTGAGGATCAAAATAATATTCAAAAATGGATTATCATGATGCTGCTTAAAGGAGTGCTAGGTAGTTCAACTGATAATAAATTGAATAGTATGAGACCTGTTGTTAAATTAGCAACAGACTATTTCCCCTATGTTGAACTTAGTAAAGAATTGAAAATTGAAATGACATTCAACGATATGGAGATAGAAAATATGCTGAACTATAGTTATGGTACTAAATATAGCTATTTGATTTTATCATTGTTGTATCAAGGGAGAGATTGGAAAGATAAGAAATACAATGAAGACCATATTTATCCTCAAAATGAATTTAAAATAAAAAATCTTCGTGCAAAAGGATATGATGATGTAACTATAGAAAAGTACCAGGCCTGCTATAATTCAATTTTGAATTTAGAATTGTTGGATGACTCAGAAAATAAATCTAAAAATGCTAAACCTTTTGATTTATGGCTAAAAGATCGAGATGCTAATTTTAAGGAACGTCATCATATACCTGAAATGAACGACTATAGTTTAGACTATTTCCTTGATTTTATCAAAAAGCGTAAAGCATTATTGACTAAGCAGATTAAAGAATTTATTTTACAGTAATTAAAGATTAGAAATAATGAGCGAAGAATTACAGCAGAAACTCCGTGACCAGCTTTGGGAGGTTGCAAACCGTTTGCGTGGTAATATGTCGGCAAGCGACTTTATGTATTTTACATTAGGTTTCATTTTTTATAAATACCTGTCGGAGAAAATAGAAAAATACGCCAACAATGCTTTGGCAGATGATGATATAACTTTTAAGGAATTGTGGGAAACGGACGATGCCGATGCTATTGAATTGCAAGAGGAAGCAAAGAACCAATGCCTGGAGAATATCGGTTATTTCATTGAGCCCCAATTTTTGTTTTCGTCAGTAATTGAAGCTATCAAGCGAAAAGAAAACATCTTACCCATGCTTGAACGCTCATTGAAGCGTATTGAGGACAGTACTTTGGGACAAGACAGCGAAGATGATTTTGGCGGTTTGTTCTCAGATATTGACTTGGCTTCACCTAAATTGGGTAAGACAGCCGATGATAAAAATACACTTGTCAGCAATGTGCTTCTTGCATTGGACGATATAAATTTTGGATTAGAGGCATCGCAAGAGATTGATATATTGGGTGATGCTTACGAATA
>OCAT01000345.1_pt1 | contig 42149 bp, 46 predicted proteins | sample 1538311 | NCBI WGS metagenome assembly OCAT01 (sample SAMEA2580287, study PRJEB22360) | human gut metagenome | biome: human gut; feature: human-associated habitat; material: faeces | place: Denmark | collected 2008/2010
TGTTAGATACCACCTCCATAGGAGTTATGTCCCCGCATGGGGGTGGAGACTTCATATAGATCCATCTGTCAATTACTCCGGATATTATTCAACAAAGGATCAGTCCATAACTCTCAGGAAAAATGATAATGTACTGTATCATGAACTTGGACATTTTGTTTCCTTTATCAGTGGATGTCCCTGCAGCTCCGCGGAATTTAAAGACATCTATAATAAGGAAAAAAGCAAATACACAAAATATAATAAAGCGTATGTATGCCATAGTGCAGATGAGTTCTATGCAGAATGTTATTACCTGTATTTATTTGATAAATCATGGCTAAAGAAACAGCTTCCGCAGACATATCAATATATAGAAAAATCACTTGCAAAAATAACACCGGATCGGATCAATCGTATCTATAAAACCTATTCTGTTATTTGGAAATGATTTCCAAAATTCCTTTCTGTACAGAGGATTGTCTAATGACAGTCCTCTTTTTTTGTGAAAAAGTGAATTCGAATTCACTTTTTCATGTCGCATCTGGTTCTTCATATAAATCCTAAGCCCGGAAACCCCATACCTTTAGGTGCGTGGAGGAAGGGCTTTTTTTTTACAAAAAAATAAAAAAATCTCTTATTCTTTTACTTTCTTCTGAAAAATTCAGCATATTAAATACGCTGAAAGGAGGCGAACTGATGCCAGCAAACGAACAGGATGTAAGGATAGCTATAAAGGTAAAACTGTACCCTGACCAGAAAACAATTGAAGAGTTTAAGAAACTGACTACAGCATACAGTGAGGCGGCAACATGGCTTTCTGACCTTATGTTTAATGACTTTTCCAGTCCGGAAATGATAACTGACTGCAGGACACTGCATGATAAATATTATTACGACATAAGACAGAAGAAAGACATGAAGTCACAGCTTGCAGAAAGTCTCATCAGATCCGTATCCGCAAAGTACAGGGCTATTGACACAACTCTTAAGAAACAGTATTACACTTATACGGATACAGATGGAAATACGTCCAGATATAGAAAAGACCTGAACTGGCTGCAGCATCCGGTTGTGTACAGACGGCCACAGGCAGACCTTGTCAGAGGGCGTGACTGGAGCTTTGTAAACGATAAAAACGGAGGGCTCCTTCTTTCTATCGCTACGCTTACAGGTCGTACAAAAGTAAGATTTGTAGTAAAAGGATCTGAGGATATCCTTAACGATTCAGACATGCCGGGCTTAAACATCGAAGACCCGAAATGGAGATTTGGAGAAGCGAAACTTCTTTCCTCCGGCGGAAAATGGTTTATGCATATTTCAGTAACAGCAAAGCTTCCGGTAACTGAAAACGAAGACATTTCAAATATTGCCGGGCTTGACCGTGGGCTTGTCAATATTGTTACTGTTGCTGACCAGAGTGGTCTGACCGCACGATACAGCGGCGATGATGCAAGAAAGATCCGGGCAGGGTACAACAGGACCAGAGCCTCACTCCAGAAAAAAGGGACTCGCGGGGCAAAACGTATATTAAAGAGATTATCCGGCAGAGAGAACGGCTATATGAACGATGTGAATCATTGTCTCACCAAGGCACTCTGCGAAAACTATCCGGAAGATACACTGTTTGTGCTTGAAGACCTTACCGGAGTATCTTTTGAAGAACGCAACTTCCACTCTAAGGAACAGACAAATGAGCTGCGGTCGTGGGCGTTCTATGATTTTGGAGAAAAATTAAAATACAAGGCGGCTTTAAGGGGACAGCAGGTGATTGAAGTTGATGCATACAAAACATCACAGAGATGCCCTCATTGCGGAAGATATGATAAGGCAGCCAGGCATCGTGATACACATGAATATGTATGCCCGGAATGTGGGCACATAGAAAATGACGATGAAGTCGGGGCATTAAATTTAATGTTTCTTGGTGCTGAGTATCTGAAAGGCGATAAGACCCCATCTTTTACAAAGATGGAGCCAAATGGAAAGAAGCGGAAGGCTAAGGCAGCAAAGAAGAATGCGGAGAATACGATAGCAGAAAATGCTTTTGTATTAATCCGATAAAACATCGTTTAAACTGATTTAATTTTTACAATGGGGGCATGGTATGGTGTACCTTAAGGTTTGACAGCCTGACCGTAAGCTGTACCTGTCAAGTGTCCCGAAACCGCGGCGACCCTGAAGGATTTCCAGGTACTGTTGTGGGAGCAGAGATGGCATCTGGCCTGAATGCGGACGAACCACAATGCCAGCGGTAAGCCCAGCCTTGAGGCTGTGTTGGTTTGAGATATCCACTCCGGTGGGTATTGCAAGCCACATACCCTTGGGTGTGTGGTATTTTGACATTGGATACGACCAAATGACGAAAGGAGAGCACATTATGAGTAAAAACAGTCAGGGAATTTTTGGACAGGGAGGTTGTTTCGCTTTCCATCCGGTATATTCGGGGGATTGTAAGTACACAGTAGGTATCTTCAAATTCATGAAAGATAAGCCGACAGTTATAAATCCGGATAGTATCTGGGAGGAAAGCAGTTCTATCGACGACTGCATCCAGATAGCGATCTGGAGGATCATCCCATTCTGTGAGGTCCGCAATATATTCGTGGTCATCTACGACCAGAACAGTCATACCGTAAAGACCTATATGGACACAGATGGTCTGATTCAGGATCTCTGGAAGAGTTTTTCCAACGTACCATTTGATGATGGGGAAAAAGATCTGGTACTCGGACAGGACTGGTTCATCTTCGAAAAAGGAACCGAAAGAGAAGATATCTGGCAGTGGTTTGACGCATACTACTCCAAGGGTGTGGTTACTCTGTTATATCCGGAGAGCTGCGGAAAATAGCGGAACGAATAAGAGAGTCAAAAGGCTCTCTTTTTTTTGTTCTTCAAAACAGGTGTATTAGTATTAAAGAATTCTGTTGTTTTGTTGATTGAATTACTATAAAGTGCTACTATAATGGATAAGGATATAATTTTTTTGTTCAGAATAATTTATTTGAGGGGATATGTTTATGATGGAAGGGTATTGCAAATTTATTTCTCCGGGGTTTTATTTTGATTCAGCCCAAATATTAGAAATATTAAAAGAAGATAATAAGAAATCAATCTATCAGGTTGAACTTCAATGCATGCTTTGTGTTATCATAGCAAAAAACAAACATAAGTGTATTTTTCAGGGATTGCCCGCATCAGAAGAAATGCATAAACTGTATAATGACATTGAAACCAGATTTAATAATTTAACCTCAAACTTATCCCAAGGTATTTTCTATGAGGAAATGTTTGAAATATTGAAAGAGATGTGTGTACTTTTTAACAATATTTATATTGGCTTAGAGAATAAAGAAACAATAGTTTCATATCATACTTCCGAGATTAATATTGTCAATGTTATCAGAATGCTTGAAATAATAACGGGCTGTGGATATATTTATTATGGAGAAAAAAGTAAGGGAGTATATTATAGTTTTCAAGAAACAGCATATTATAGTTCGTTAGAAGGCACTAATGTTACGGATTATGATCCACAACTTTTTGATTTCTGGTACTATAGTAATGCGTATTTAGAAGTAATGTTGTTGGCAACTTATGAACACGATAAGGAGTTAGAGAAAAAATATGGCTTCGAATGATAAACAATTTAAGGTTGTATATGCTATTTCAAGAAAGGCATATGGAATGGTGAAAGATGGAGATGCCAATATCTCAAGCGGAGGAGTCCGTACAAAGGATGGGAAGCTTGTCGAGCTTGCTGTTCCTACATCCTATTCTATCAAAAATAATGTTCCTCAATGGAATATGCCAAACTCTATATTTGCGCCTATTGCCATGGCTTCTTCTCTGTTTAATAACATTCAATCATTCCTGATCCAGAGAAGCGTAAACCAGGCAAACGAGAAGCTTAATCAGATTTCAGTTGAAATGAGAGGAATTTCTGTTTTACAGGATTCTCTTTTGGAACTTGGAAAAATACATCTGGGCATTACAGTACAGAATTTTAAGGAAATACAGGAAAAGTTAGATAATGGTATGTCCAAGATTGACAAAATACTGGAGATTCTTAACGGGCAGCATATTAATGATATCCAGGAAAAATTCAGCAGATATTGCAGTAATTTAAAAGATGACATGGAATTGTTGACTCATTCTGACCATATAGAAATCTACAATACCAATATTCAGGATCATTTATCCAACATTATTTCATTTTTGGAAAGAATCTTAAAAGAAATGGAGTTTGATGAATTGAGTTTAGACGTCGGGATGCCAATCGTGTTTAAGATGATACCAGGGTTAATCGAAGTCACAAAATATTTTTCCGCGGAATGCTGCTTTCAACATGGCTATATTCCGGGAAAACTGGATGACTGTATAAAATTGCTTGATAGACTGAAAGACGAAAGATTTAAGTTTATCCTGAAAAAATATATATTTATAGAATTTCTGGATGGCAGTACAGAGCAAAGATATATGTTAAACAGCTACATACATGGTCTTATCGAATGGCACAGAGCAAATCTGCATAACATAAGGTATTTGATTCTTCAGAATAAAAACCATGAGTATATTACAAATGACGTGGAACTAATGTTGGAAAAAAATATAAGGAACGGCAATAATGCTATTTCTCTTAATAATGAACTTGTTGGTATTTTAATCAATTAACCGATGGATGCTTGTAACTTCAATTGTAGACTGATTTACCGGATTACATTTTTGTAGTCCGGTTTTTTCGTGCTAAAAAATACCCTCCTTGTATTCTGCCATACTGCTTAATAAGGAAGCATTTTTTATCTGATCAAAAGTTTTTTCATTTTTTATCAGAGAAAAGATGATCCACTGCTGCTTTTGCCGCGGAGGATGCAGAAAGGAGGAACTATCTTATGAGAGATAGAAAGAAGTTATTGAGCATTATCCTTGTATTTGCCATGGTCCTGCAGATGGCATTTCCCACTTATGCAGATACAAGGACAGTCAGAAGGACACTGACAAAGACAACCACTACCTATACGACACAGAAAATCAAATTAAAAAAGAAGGCATCCAAAACATATTCTGTTGTGGGGAAAACTGTTACATACGTTTCATACAGAACAAAAGATAGTAATCCCGTAAAAACGACAAAAAAAATCACGCCTACAACTCCGACGGCAAAACCTGTACCATACCAAATAGCAAATCCGACACCTACACCAGAAGATGATCCTATATTAGTCTCACGAATTAATTTTTGATACTTTTTTCGTATCAGAAATCAATATCCAAAATCTGCTGTATATGTATATTATAACCATGAACAGCTAAGAGGCTGCTTCACATTTGCTTATCTTATGGAAAGCTTAAGAGGTAAAGTCCATCGTCAAATATAATCGTCTTATAACCCTGCAACACGGACATTTCCGTCGGGTGCGGAGGATGAAAAACGGTGACGTATAGAGACATCTAGCCGGTTCTCTTTTGGGAACCCGCCAGATTTATCTGTGCGGAGCAGTCAGAAAAGTTTTCTTGCCGCCAAAAATTCCAGCATACTAAAAATAGAGCAAAAAAATACTTAAAAAAGGAGCATCTGCTAATGAAAGACATGAAGGATTTGAAAAAATTAAAAGAAAAAGAATTCGCTGAGAAAGCCGACAGAAGCAAGAACACAATATCGCTGCTTAGAAAACATGCCTTCGTGCTGGCAGTAATTGTCGCTGCGCTTATGCTTTTTCACGCGCAGAAGGATTACAACAATTATGCTGGAAGCCAGCTTGTAATGGCTAAGGTAATTAATGTCGAAGGTGCTGATGATAAAAATATCAATGTAGCATATCGGTATAATATCGCTGGTAAGGAATATGAATCAAACAAAGTACAGCATCTGAAAAAAATAAAAAACGGAGATAAAGAAGAAATCCGGGTTAAGAAAGATAGCCCGGAGGTAATTCTTAAGTATAATGATATCAATTATGCCGTGCTCTGTGATGTATTGATTGGATTGTGTCTTGAGCTGGCGGTCTTATGGATGTATAAAATGACAATCTGTATGCTGCCGTCTGTGGAGGAATAAGTTAAATCGAAAAGCGTTGGGTTTACAACGAAGCGGAGTGTAACATTTTCGTCAATCGTGGAAGAAAATAAGAAGCATATTAAAAATAGAGCAAAAAAAATACTTAAAAAGGAGCATCTACCAATGGAAAGTATGGAAGATATGGAAGAATTGGAAAAACTAAGAGAAAAAAAACTGGCAGAGAGAGACGAGAGAATCCAGAACATAATATCACTCATAAGAAAACTTTGCTGTGTGCTGCTGGCGATTGCCGTTTCGTTAATGTTTTTTTATGTACGAAATGATTACAATAATTATGCTGGAAGCCAGCTTGTGATGGCTGAAGTGATTGGTGTTGAGGACGCCAGTGATGAAAATATTAGTGTTACATATCGATATAATATTGCCGGTAAGGAATATGAATCAAACAAAGTACAGCATCTAAAAAAAATAAAGAACGGAGACAAAGAAGAAATCCGGGTTAAGAAAGATAGCCCGGAGGTAATTCTTGAATATAATGATATTATATTTGTCATATTTTGCGATATAATGCTTGGGTTCTGTCTTGGATTGACAGTAGTTTTTTACCTGTACGAAATGGCCAACTGCATGCTTCCGTCTGAGGTGGAGGAGGCTGGAGTGAAAACATACACACAGGATGAAATTCTTAAAATTGCAAACAAACTGTTAGCAGACAATCGCAAAAACGAGAACGCTGATGATGTTGACAAAAATCCGTATGCTGCCGGAGTGCATGATGGAATTTTGGATGTGTTAACAAACCTTAAAATTGATAGTAAAGAAAAAATCAAGCATACTATAAATATACAAAAAAAACTGGAGGATTAAAATGACTGGCAAAAATATTACCAAAAGAATACTTTACTGTGTGCTGCTGGCGATTGCCGTTTCGTTAATGTTTTTTTATGTACGAAATGAATACAAAACATATACAGACAGCAAAGTTGTAAAAGCAGATGTCATCAATGTATCCGGCACGAAAAACGGTATGCTGGATATTAAATATCGATATAACTATAACGGCGATAAATACGAGAAAAGTGCTAGACAATCTGTCGGCAAAATTAAAGTGGGAGACAAAAAAGAAATACGAATACGAAAAAATGCTCCGGAGCAAATAGTTACCGCATCAATTAAAAGTGCAATCTTGCAGAATGTCGCCTTTGCGCTTTGCCTTTTTGCATATGTCCTTGCATCAATTAACCTTATTGAACAAATTGGCTGAATATGATGCAGCGAGCTTACGCTCGCTTGCACCAGTTCACGGATGATATTTCATACTGGAAGAAGTTCTTCCGGCATTTTTTCGCAAAAATTTTCTTGCCGCCCAAAATTCCAGCATACTAAAAATAAACAAAAAAATACTTAAGAAAGAAAAAGGAGCATTCGTCGATGAAGGATATGAAAGATTTAGAAACATTAAAAGAAAAAGAACTGGCTGAAATAGCCGAAAGAATCCAAAACACAATATCACTGTTTAGAAAAATTGCCTGTGTTTTGGCGGTGATAATTGCCGTTGCGTTTATATTTTTTCACGTGCGGAAGGATTACAATAATTATTCCGGAAGCCAGCTTGTGATGGCTGAAGTGGTTGATATTGAAGGTACCAGTGATAAAAATATCAGCGTAACATATCGATACAACATTGCCGGTAAGGAATATGAATCGGATAAAATACAATACACAGAAAAAATCAAAAGAGGAGATAAAAAGGAAATCAGGGTTAAGAAAAGCAACCCTGAGGTGATTCTTCAGTATAATGATGTCGATTTTATTGTAATATATGATGTAGTGATTGGATTGTGCCTTGAGCTGGCAGTTTTGTGGCTGTATGCAATGGCAACTTGTATGCTTGAGGAAGATGACGCCTGGCGTAATATTTTCGTCAATCGTGGAAGAGAATAAGAAGAAAAACAAAAAAATAAATCCAGAACATAAGATTTAAATCACCCGGCAGAAATTCTGCCGGCAGGTTTTCGCAAAAACTTTTCTGCCGGAAAAAATTCCAGCATATTATAAAAAAGTAATTTCAGAAAGTGAGGAAAATTCAAATGGTAAACAAAAATACTACGAAAAAAACAAGGAAAGCAAGAAAAAACTTTCCACTTATTAAGCTTATTTGCACAATATCCTTTTTGGTCGGCGTCATACTTTTCGTAATCAATGCCGTAACTGATTATAAAACATATACAGACAGCGAAATCGTGAAAGCAGATGTCATCAATGTATCCGGTACGAAAAACGGCATGCTGGATGTTAAATATCAATACAACTATGGCGGTGAGAAGTATGAGGAAAACGTTAGACAATCCGTAGACGAAATTAAAGCAGGGGATAAAAAAGAAATCCGGATACGGAAAAGCATTCCAGAAAAAATAATTACCACGACAATAACGACTGTAATATGTTATAATATCGCTTTTGCTCTTTTGCTTTTTGCATCTTTGGGAACGATAGTTTTGTTGTTTGGTTTGGCGAAGAAAAAAGCGGAAGAAGATTCTGATATTGAAATTTAATATTGAAAACCTGCCGGCAGAAATTCTGCCGGTATTTTTTTCGCAAAAATCTTTTGGCCGGCAAAAAATCAAGCATAATAAAAATAGAAAAAATATTTAGAAAAGGAGACTTTGCTGATGGAAAAATTGTCGGTGGAAGAATTGGAAGAACTAAGAGAAAAAGAATTCGATGAAAGAGCTGAAAGAGACGAAAGAATCCAAAACACAATATCACTGTTTAGAAAAATTGCCTGCGTTTTGGCGGTGATGATTGCCGCTGCGTTTATATTTTTTCACGTGCGGAAGGATTACAATAATTATGCCGGAAGTCAGCTTGTGACGGCTGAAGTGATTAATGTTGAGGGTGCCAGTGATAAAAATATTAGTGTTACATATCGGTATAATATCGCCGGCAAGGAATATGAATCAAACAAAGTACAGTATACGGAAAAAAATAAAAAAGGAGACAAAAAAGAAATCCGGGTTAAGAAAAACAACCCAGAAGTGATTCTTGAGTACAATGATATCAATTTTGTTGTGCTCTTGGATGTAGTGATTGGATTGTGTCTTGAGTTGACGGTCTTATGTTTGTACGAGATGGCAACCAACGGATTAATCTTTCCGTTATAAATATGTTACAGTAAAAGAAACAGGTATACCTGAAAGAAAGGAGATTTCTTATGGCGAGACCACGTGCAAAAAAGAAGAAGGTTTCATCCGGCACCCATACACGCTCTGTCTTTTTATACGGAAGCCCAAACGCAGAAAAGCGCAGCACCCTTGAAAAACTGCAGGCAGATTATACGGATGCAGTAAACTTTTACATTTCCCTCCTTTCTGACAGGGAGGAATGCCTTTTACAGCTGCTGCAGAATGATAAGAAGGATCCCCTTCTCCGTAAGCTGGAGAAGGAGTCCCGCATAGAGGGTCTCAGCTCTGCATACAGCCAGAACGCTTTTGATGAGGCGGTAACAAAGCTGCATAACCGGCTGGACAACATCCGGAAAGATGTCATCGCGGCAACAGGAGGTTCTGTTTTCGCAGTATCCATCCTGCTGTTCCATGCCGTGCTCTCAGGACAGTCCAGAGAGGAGATGTGCGGCATGCTCGCGCGTATCCGTGACAGTTATAAGGCTAAGGAGAAGATCCAGTATTATGATAAACTGCATGATACCGTAAAAACAATGGAGGAGAAAGAATTCCTTGACTCTGTTTCAGAGGTCGCGATGTTTTATCATATCATCTCAGATGAATACCGTATCCCGGTGGTAAAAAAAGCCCATGTCCTTTCAGTCACGATCCCCGACAGGAAAAGGGAAAGGATGCAGGTGCCGGTACAGGCGGACCGGGATGCCCTGCGCAGGATGGAACAGTATGGGGTATCCGGTTCCATGCGCTATACCATCACTGACGGAGGATCCCTTAAGCTTACCTGTTCCTTTGAGAAGAAGACCCGGACACCGGAAGAACATTCCGCAGTCATCGGCGTGGATGTCGGCATCACGGATGCATTCCATACCTCAGAGGGACAGGCAATCGAGAGTTTCCAGCCTGTCATAGAGTTTTATCAGACGGAAGTAGAACCTGCTTTTGGAAAGCTCTCCACTCTGCGGAACCGCAAACAGCAGTTACGCCGGTTCTTAAAGAAGCATAAGGGGGTACTGCCGGAAAAGGTCATCCTTAACCTGAGGAAACGGATAGACCATTTGGAAAAAGACATCCGGCAGGCACACGCACCGTACCGGAGGAAACGGCATTACTACCAGCTTGTAGAGTATACTGTACGCAATGCCGTAAATACTTACATAGAAAGCCTGAATGGGGATAAAACGGTACTCACAGCGATGGAACTGCTGGATATCAAAGAATTTAACAAAAGCCGCAGGGTAAACGGGATGCTCTCTGACTTTTCCAGGGGAAAGCTTGCGGAGAAGCTGATGGAAGAACTGTCCTGGCATGGCTTTCCGTTTGTGCAGGTAGAGCCGGCATATACCAGCCAGATCTGCCCGGTGTGCGGATGCCTTGACAAGGCAAGCCGTAACGGGAAAGTGTTCCATTGTACCTGCTGCGGGCATACCGATGATGCAGACCACGTTGGCAGCATCAATATCAAGGCCCGCGCAGAGGATAAGGAACTGATCGGTATCTGTGAAAAGTATCCGTATTCAAAGAAGGAACGTCATGCAGCGATACAGGCACTGCAGGCAGAACGGAACATGGAGTGGAAGAAAGAACAGGCTGTGACTGCCTGAAGCAGAACAGGGCTCCGCCCCTGTCATATGGACTACCAATGGGATACTCTGCACTTGTGCAGGGCGTGTCGGTCTAAAGAGTGTGTACCATTGTCAGCCTACGCAACTGACAAAAGAGGCATTCCTCGGAGGACGACGGCTGCTGGGTAGCTGAACCATAAGAAAAGCCCCGGTTTTACCGGGGGCCAGTAAGATGCTCGATTATTCAATAGCCGTAGTAGTTCACGTCTTATGTTTGTACGAGATGGCAACCTGCACGTTGCCTTCTGCGGTGGAGGAAGTTAAAAAGGAAAGTGTTGGGCCTGAGACAAAATCAGGTGTGTAACATTTTCGTCAATCACTCCTTTCGTTTATGACACCTGCGGGGCTCGAAATTGACCGCAGGTGTCTTTTTTTGCATAATAGTTTATAGAAAGCCGGACTGTTGAACAGTCTGGATATTCCTTTTCAGACCGGTATAAGCGACAGGTTCAGGAGCATGAACAATCAGAAGCAAATAAAATATCTGGAATGGTAGTGGTTAAAAAAGATTTCTCCTTCTTTATCCATCCATTTTTCATGTTTTCTGCATATGAAAACTTACGTTCGTTTTGCTTGCTAATTTGTCCAAAATATGGCATATTAATATGGTATATAAGAAAAGGAGAGATGTGTTGTGATATTGATTACGGTTGTTGATGATCGTATGGGAATGTGCTTTAACCGGCGAAGGCTGAGTCGGGACAGAGTTCTATCTGATAAGATATTGACTTTAACTAATGGAAAAGTCCTTTGGATGAGCTCTTATTCGGAAAAACTTTTCGGTTCTGTCAAACACTCCCAGATCAATATAGATGATGATTGCCTTCGGGAGGCAGCAGCAGGTGAGTATTGCTTTGTAGAAACAGAGGATCCAGCTACAGCCAAAGACTGGATTGAGCAGATCATTCTTTTTAAATGGAATCGCAGGTATCCTGCAGATGTATTCTTTAACATTGATCTGAATGGATGGAAACTTAAATATTCCGAAGATTTTGAGGGAAATTCACATGACAAGATTACAATGGAGGTATACGATGCAAAAAAATAAAAAATTTCTTTTACCCATAATAACTGCCATAAGCATTCTGTTTTCAGGATATATTCCTGTAATGGCTGATGTTGATCTTTCTACTATTCCTGCATACACAGGAGAACCTTACGTGGAAATCAACGATAATGTTCCGGATTTTCCGGAAGATGACTTTACAACCGATTCCTTTGAGTCATACAGTGATCTGGATAACTTAGGCAGATGTGGTGTCGCATACGCCAATATAGGACAGGATCTCATGCCTACCGAAAAAAGAGGTTCTATCGGTCAGGTAAAACCTTCTGGATGGCATACGCAGAAATACGATAATGTGGATGGCAAATTTGCCTACAACCGCTGCCACCTGATTGGATACCAGTTGACAGCAGAAAATGCAAATGAGAAAAATCTGATTACCGGTACAAGGTATCTGAACGTAGAAGGAATGCTGCCATTTGAAAATATGGTGGCCGACTACATTAAAGAAACTGATTACCATGTTTTATACAGGGTTACTCCAATATTTGATGGAGATAATCTTGTTGCAGACGGTGTGCAGATGGAAGCTGAGTCCGTGGAAGACAATGGAGATGGTATTCTCTTTAATGTGTAACTAAAAATATATAAACATTATATTTTACATTAATAAATATAGAGTTTACAAGGAATAGAGAAATAAAGTTGATATAATATAAAATAAACGGTATAATATAGGTAGACGATAAATAAAGTTTATTTTTATGGAGATGGATATTTATGAACAACGTTATTCAATTCCCTAATAGTGATGTAAAAGAATATAGACAGAAGTGTTGTTTCATGAATAGAGCTGTACAGGTAGAAGGAGAAGATGGAGAACTTCAGAAATATCCTTGTATTGTGTTGTACGAAGAAGAAACAGATATCCCTATCCTATACACAGGGTTAGAACGATATCTTTGTCATCTAGTTAAGAGTGAGCTTCTAAATGGAAAGACATTATCAGCTAAGGCATATGCTATTTGCCACTTCCTAAATTACATACTTAAAGAGACAGATATCAATTCATTGCATGAATGTACTCTTGGAACAGTAAGAGGATTCCTTAAATCAATGAAGACAAAGGAAGATGGGACTGAATACAGCAAAAGCACATGGCTCCGTTACAGAGATTATGTTATGGATTTTTTGTTAATGTATTACACGTATAACAGAGATATACTTCCATTTCAGTACGTAGGAGAGGAATTAAAGTCACTTACCATTGTGAAAGATGAAAAGCATCATAAAAAGGCGACAATCGTACATAACGCATCGCTTCATATTTCAGCTCCAAAGACCACACATAAGAAGAATCGTATTCTTATAGATGGATATTTGGATTTACTGCTTTATGAAGCAAAGAAGTATGAACCAGATATAACACTTGGGATTGCTCTTGGTGCTTATGCAGGACTTCGTGAAGGAGAGGTAGTAAATGTTACTTGTGGTGGATTACAGACGCTCAGAAAAGGATTTGGAATGGTGTCTGGTATAGAAATAGATCTAACAGATAAAGCTCCTTATTTTAAGAATTGGAGTAAGAAAACAGATCCCGGCACGATTAAAAAGAATCGTATTCAAAAGGTTTACAACGATTTCATTTCAAATATCAGTGATTTATATGAATATCATATAGCATTGATGGAATCGAGAGGATTTGATACCAGCAAGGATGCACCGCTATTTGTAAACAGACAGGGAAAACCAATGACAGTGCAGACTTATTCGGACAGGGTAAAGAAATTGTTTTATGAAAGATTTCTCCCATCATTAAAGAGAACCTGTGAATTACAAGGAACATATGCAGACAATGCAGCATTTATTGAAGCTTACGAGATTGAATATCCGGGAGCTCATATGTTTAGGCACTGGTTTACGATGTATCTGCTTACAAAAGCAAGACTTACAAGCGGTGAGATTATGAAATGGCGTGGCGATTCTAGTCAGGAGTCTATGAACGATTATATTCACGAGAACGCAGATTTAATAGAGATTTTTAGAGAAAGTTCTTATACTTTCCAGTCACAGATTTTGGAGGATATATTATGAAATGTGAAGAATGCAGCTTTTGTAAATACGATAATTCAATTAAAGAATACGTTTGTTCAATAGAATCTGATCTGCCAGTAGTTTTTAAAGAGGTTGAAATTAATTGTGAAAAGGTAAATCCAATTATCAAAAACAAATCATAAAAGAATAGGAAGGTGCAATATGTCAGATACCAAAGAGAAAAAAGATAACTTAATAACGGTATATAAAGCTGCCCAGTCTCTTGGTATCAAGGCAGAGGTTTTACAGTACCAGATTGATGCAGGTAATATCGACTCCGTAGAAGGTATGGTATACGAATCCGTCTGTGATAAGATTTCGGAACAACAAGCTACATACATTGGTATAAAGGCTTTTTTACAAAATCATAATAGCGATAGGTTTGAGTCAAAATATGTTAAAAATCGAAATAAATACATAGATTTCCTTGAGGACAATGCATATTTCGGCATAGAAATCGTTGAACCAGATAATATATTGTTTGACCTTCCTGAACGAGAAGACTTTTATATTACAAGGGAAGATGCTCAGATGTTTGAATATAAAAGCGAGCAGTTTTTTGAAGAATTTGGTCTTACCGAAGAAGAAAAGGTTCGATGGATTATTAATCATTCTAAAGGTCATCCGTTGACCACGGAATATATTAAGAAATATCTGATCTACATTGAAGATGAAGATAATATTTATACTCCTTCACTTACAGCTTTTGTGAGAACTATATTTGATATGTCAGATATAAAGAAACTCACAGATGAAGATATTGTTTCTGCAATCGAAAATGCTGATGCAGTAAGAACTAAGAACCTGCTTACAGATTTCTTTAAGTATGTTGCCAAGTATGAAACTGTAAAATATCACAATGTAGAGCTAAAGAAAAAGGAAAGTGATTCGGAGCCAGCATATCCATATGAGGATTTTATAAGACTTGCAAAAATACTTTTTAATACTGATTACGATAAGGAACATAAGCTTACTCAAAAAGCTCTTGAAAATAGCAAATACATTGAAATGTGGATGTTTTTATCCTGCCATTATATCTGCGGTTGGCGTTCTTCTGATATCTGCGACAGATGGGTTTACCTAAATCTTAAGAGTAATGATAATCCATTCAAAATAAAAATAGATACCTTAAAAGAGGATATTCTAAATGGTAATGTTTCAGATGAAACTTATGATAAAGTCGCCCTTTATGCTATCAGAAGAATTGAAATGGCATATAACGTTCCTCAGAAGACTGGACTTGGAAAATTACGGGCAGCGATTGTCCCAGAACTTAGGACATTCTTTGGAAAATTGATTTTGATCTCTGAGTATCATCATATAACATCGGGTGAAGGGTATATGAATTCACACCGTGCAGCGATGTATCGCAGTTGGGTTATATGCAGAGATTTCTTTGGAGATGATATATTTGCCATTACTGGCAAACATTCATTCTCATCGCGAAGACTTAATAAATCTTATTTACAGGGATTAGAGCAGTCGGCAAGAGACAATGGAAATACGACTCTTGTAGCTCATGTGGTAGCATCATTTGCCCGTAATCATTCTAACGTTGATACAACAGCTATTTATCTTAAAGATCATGGACTTACAGGTGAGAGTGCAGAAATTGTTCTTTATATGATGATGCAAAGAGGTGTATTTAGTGTTTCACTTTACAACGCACTGATTGTAGCTTATCCAGATGCATTTGAAAAGTTGTCAGTCAAAGAGCAGACAGCAATTATGGAAAAGATACCATTGTCTGCATATGAACTGGAAACAGTGGGAACTGCACTTATAGCTTCAGATAGAATGACAGAAGTGTTTGCAGAAGGTAAAACAGAAGAACCAATTGAGATTCTTAAATCCATGTTTGCTATTGCTCAGGGAAGAGGTAAGGGAAAGGACGCAGGTATTTATTGTAAGAAAAAGGCTTTAGGTTATGCTTGTGAAAATCCAACATATGAATCATGTTTAGCAAACCTTTGTCCATATCATGTATTCACAAGCGATGGTGTACCTGCTCTTGTAAGGGTAATTAAAGAATATCAACTAAAGGAACTTACTACTGGTAATAAGAAATATGGAATAGCACTTAAAGCAAAGATAATTCCTGCGTTTCAGGACATTATAAATGCAATTATCAAAGAAATGTCCGAGGAAGATAAAGCAGGCACAAAGAAACTGATCGAGGAGGCTCTGAATGGATAATCTATTACGAAAAGTTGAATCCGATGAAGTGGTTGTCTATACAGACCAAGTTTACAGTATAGATGTCTTAAATAAATGTCGTGAAATACACCAAAAGCTTGTAGATGAAGGAAAAATCGAAAGCGATTTCGATTCTGACAAGTGGATGGGATATTCAGGAGTAAAGAAGTTCGGTATGGATTTCTCAATGGATATTATTCTTTACAGTAAGCATATCGGTAAAGAGTTCGGGATTACAGCCGACACAATGAAGAATATGCTCCGTTGCTATGCTATCTACTGTAACGGTGTTTATGTATATCAGACTATTGCGCGAGAAAAGATTGGTATTGTGAAAGATTTTCTTCTGAAATACAAGGATAAGGATTTCAAGCTAACAGCTACAGGTATTACTACTATTGAAGATTTTCTTGGCTTTATAGGTACTCCTGATAAACAGATTGAGCAGATTGTTTCAAATATCAGGCTCATTAAAATTAACGAAAAATCCCAGAGAGAGTTATCACCGATTGTCAATTATCTCGTTATTGAAAATGAAATAAACCATATTTATAGAGATAACTGCGATGATAAAACATTTAAAAAGTGGTTTCCGATTTATTTCTGGGTAAATATCACTTTTATACTACCCCTCAGAGCCACGGAGATGCTTCTTACACCCAAGAAATGTATTTACAGGGAGAATGATAAGACTTTCCTTAGAATACGACGTACAAGGCTTAAAAAGGGAACAAGGACCGTTTACTATGATGTAAATGAGGATTACAAGGAATTCACCTACGAGATCCCTGATACGGAAGTAATACGCAACATTGAAAAGTATATGGAGCTGACAGATTCGCAGGATAGGCGATTTCTTTTTGAATATAATGAGTTGATGGTTAATGACATGCTATCATTACAGGCATTTAACCATCTTGTTGCTACGTTTATTGAAGATAACATTATCGGTAACGCTAGATACGATTTTGCAAAATATGCTACTGGTATCAAGGAATTTGAACCAGTTACGGCGGGAGATAGTAGACCAATTGCTATGGCAAATATGTATTTTCAGAAGTCAGGCGAAGATATATGCCGTCAGCTTGCAGATCATATAAACATCAATACAAGTTCTGGTTACTACACAAATATATCTGAAACAATCTGGGCTTCATCAGTGGTCCAGCTGCAGAAGAAACTGGATTACGAATGGAGATATTCAAAAAAACAGTATGAGCAAAGTGGCTCTGTGGCAGTCGATACAGGAAAGTCTGTCTGCACATCTCATAAGAGAATGGTTGATGAAGAAAATCTTGATGATTGCATCGAACAGGGACATTTATTCGACTGCATGGGATGCAAATACTACAGACCTGCAAAAGCTGAGTTGGACACTTTTATGAGTACTCAACAGAAAAAAGCTGATGATAATGCCAAAAGAGTTATCGAATTTATGAATAACACAATGAACATCAAATATAAGGATTTAACTTTGGAAGAAGTGTTTTTATCAGTTCAGACGGATGCAACACGATATCGTATGGGTTGCGATATAAAAGCAGAGGAGAAATTAAAGGAATGGCAAAGACTCAAAAGTATTCAGAAGACCAATTGCTAGAAGCAGTTGTAAAGTTTTCTGAAATAGAAAAAAAGAAAATAAAGGCAACTGAACTTGCCAGATGGTGTAGAGATAATATAGAAGGACTGGAAGAAGTCAGGGATTATCACTTTACTCGCCCAATTAAAGAAAAGGATGAAAAGACGGGGAAAATGGTCGAAAGACCAAAACGTTGTACCTTAAAGATTGAGGAAATAAATAAGTCTCGAAGTTTGATCGTTAGTATCAATACAAATCTTCTTCTTCGTGCATCTAATATTGATACATTTATGGAACAGCCAGATGCGGCAAAACGGAAAATGATTGTTGAAACAAGAGAAACAGTAGACAAGCTCCTTACTCACAATGGAAACATTACAAGAGAAAACGAGGCATTAAAAATCGAAAACAAATCTATGAAATCTGACATATTAATAATGTCAAATAAAATAGATACCTTACAAAAGGCACAGGATAAATTGATTAAGCAGGTGTCATATTTAATGAAAGCGACTGATGAAGCCACAAGAAAAGAAATGCTCGCTCAGATGGGAATTGAAGATGAATCAGTTGATTTGAATACATATATTAAAAGTCTGCGACAAGATTTGTCTGAAGTGATAAATATAGATAAAAATTTAAAGGCTTATTTAAAGAATAATACTACATTAAATATAGATAACAGTTTGTTAGATGCTGAAGAAATAATTAGAGGAATAAATTTTGAACAATAAGAAAGCAAGTATATTGATTACGCATCCTATCGCTGCAAAAATGTGGCATCCTACTAAAAACGCGGATTACGATATAGAAGATATAACATTTGGGTCTGAAAAAATGGTTTGGTGGTTTTATCCTTACGATGACCCAAAGACGGGAAAACACTTTGATTTTGAATGGAAACAACAAGTTTGTTCTCTTGTAAAAACTGAAATATGCCCTTTCTTGCAAAATAAAAGACTTTGGAAAGGCTACAATGATTTAGAGACTCTATATCCGAAAATTGCAGCTGAATGGCATCCTACTAAAAATGGGAAATTATTGCCGTCCGATGTGTTTGGTAAGGCTGGTAAAAAGGTATGGTGGTACTTGCCTTATGATGATCCGAAGACAGGAAAGCATTTTGATTTTGAGTGGCAGGCGTATATTATTAACAGAACTAAAAATAGTCAAGGTTGTCCATACTTGGCAAATTCTAACGGGAAAGTATGGATAGGATTTAATGACTTAGCAACAACTCATCCATACTTAGCAACTGAGTGGCATCCTACAAAGAATGGTAATCTTAAACCTACAGATGTGAGTGCGGGAAATGGTAAAAAAGTATGGTGGTATTTGCCTTATGATGATCCTAAAACTGGTAAGCATTTTGATTTTGAGTGGGAAGCATCAATTAGTTCAAGATCTAATAATAACAATGGTTGTCCATATTTATCTAATCAGAAAATATGGACAGGCTATAATGACTTAAAAACGATTAATCCCAAACTAGCATCCGAGTGGCATCCTACAAAGAATGGTAATCTAACACCCGAAGAAGTTGGGGTCGGATATAAGAAAAAAGTATGGTGGCAGCTACCTTATGATGATCCTAAAACTGATAAGCATTACGATTTTGAATGGAAAGTATCAGTTTATTCCAGACATTATTTTGGAACAGGCTGTCCATATTTGGATGGCAAACTCGTGAAAAAGGGCTTTAATGATTTGGAAAGTTTACAACCTGAGATTGCAAATGAATGGCATCCAACAAAAAATAGAAAACTAAAGCCAGATATGGTTCCTTTATGTTGTGCAAAGAAAGTATGGTGGTTGTGTGAGTTTGGGCATGAATGGCGAACAGAAGTATATAACAGGAGTCGAATTGGATTAGGCTGTCCGTATTGCAGTGGAAAAAGAAAAATAGAAAAATAATATATTATGATTTAAGCGTCAAAAGGGTAATTTAATAACCAAGGTTACTGTATTTGGTATATATACCTGATTGCAGTGGTGCATTAAACATAAGCGAGAAAAATATAGAATATATTTGCATATATATTATGGAACTTGAAAAAAAATTATAAAAAATGCAAACGATGTTTTGTAGAAAATGGAAATAAACGATATAACAAACGAAAAAAATTTTGGTTCCTAATGTTTTTTGCTATAATGTGCAGCCTGGCATCAATATTGATTATGCTACCGGGGACAGCTCTTTGTCTGGAGAAAGCACAGATGTTTCCGCGGATACAGCAAATACGGAATATGTGTTAAACGTGAATACCAAGAAATTCCATAAACCTACATGTTCCGCAGCCAAACAGATGAAAGAAGAAAATAAACAGGAATATTCCGGTTCCAGAGATGATTTAATTGCCCAGGGATATGAGCCTTGCAAGAAATGCAATCCGTAAATAATATAATATAACCGTGGACAGCAGAAATACTGCATCCTTTCTTTCGTTTTGACACCTGTATGGTTCGAAATTGACCGCAGGTGTCTTTTTTTTGTATAACAGTTTTTTGTATAACAGTTTTTTGCTAACCTTATTAATACAACGAAGTATGTTCCTCTCCGCGGATATAATACAGATTAACGTTTTGATTCAACAAAACCACCAGTCCAGTACGGCAAGATTCTTTTTACCATTATTCGTAAAAAAAATTGAAACATATGGAAAAAAGAATCGTCATCTGTTAGTCTTATATGTTTTTTTCCATCCTTATAAATGCATGAACAACAATGATGCACTATTTCTTTCATTTTGCCATCTACAATGAAGGCTTGAAATCAGTGTTGCTTTACATAAAATATTTATTGTTAACTGCATTAAGTAAAGCTGATTGTATTCTTTTCTCTTTTCATCTTATTTTTAAGACACCTGTGGTAATGACAGGTGTCTTTTAATTATATGGAGGTTTCAAAGGATCAGGTTACAAAACTGATAAATAAACAGATTTGATGTTGTGGGATTTTGATTCATGTGAGTCGAAAAGTCAGCAAAATTATAACTTTTCGGCTCTTTTGCCCTATCAGAAAAATCTAAAATAGACAGAAGCATCCAATCATGTTATACTTCGGATGAATAGAGTAGAATCCATATTGGAATGTAAAAAGTATCATAAACTTATACATTATCAAAAGTAGATCCACATTGGAACCCCTTACGGGGAATATTGCCAGGAGGAATCAATATGGATATTAATGCAGAAGCATGTATTAAGCAAGGAGAGGAACTGGGAATGATTGCCAAAAAGAAATCCGCATTAAAATATCAAATGCAAAGCTTTGCAAATAATTTGATATGCACAAACCCTAAGGATTCTCTTGAGAAGCTATGCCAGCTTTGTTTGATATATGAAATTGATGCAATGCCGCTGATAGAAGTAATGTCAGAGAATGATGAACAGAATTGTCAGAAAGCGTGTCAATACTTCATTAGCGGGTTTACAAAAGGAAACAGTAGCTCTATCAGAAAAAAGCAGGCATAGCGCCTGCTTTTTAATGGAAGAGAAGATTTATACATTTTCTTCAAATTCTTTATCTTTGACAGAAATGTTTAAAAGTGTAGCAAACCATATTTTTTCTAAGCAATCCGACTTGAGAAAGGAAATAGGTGAGATTATGGGTGGAAGAATTCTTGATCTGGAATCCGAAAGATTGCTAAGACCCGGTAAAGAAAAAGGTGAAGAAAAAGCCAAATTGAATATTGCAAAAAAAATGCTGGAACGAAGCTTTTCTCTTGAAGATATTCAATTCTTTACCGGACTTTCAAGAGAAGAACTGGAAAATTTTTAAATTTTATGTTGTCATTTTAAGGAGGTGGTATCGATCATCTTCCTTTTTTGTATCAAAACAGTTAGGTCATATTTGCTATATAGTTGATGAATTAGGTTTTTCTCAAATACAGAAAGAACAATTTTCATGTTCTCGTCCTTTCGTCATCTTACTTGAAACTCAAAAACGAAAGGAGAAACTATGAGTAAAAAACCAGAAAACCTTAACACCATTCGCCAGTCCTGTGTCAGCAGAGTAGTAGTAAACGGAGTGTCCTGTATCTCCCCAATTACAGACAGAGAAATGTATGACAGCAGTCTTCTCTATAGCGCTGCCAAAAATAAACACGCAAAAGAATCTCTTGTCTGGAAGCCCATGTCTGAAGACTGGAAAGAAAACTGCAGGGAAGAGTTTTGGTTCCAGGATACGGTCGAAGAAGCGATCAGATTACATCCGCAGATGGACAGACGCCTGTTTGATCTTAAAGAACGCCTGCTTTCTTTTGCAGGAGAAGCGGTGTGCCTGCCAGCCTATGAGCCTGATCTGGAAAACATATTAAGTTATGGACAGTTTTGGCTTGGATACAATGCAGAAAGGATGCTGGGAGAGGATTGCCATTGTCACTCCAATTCAGCATTACTGTGGGAAGTCAACAAAGACAAGACTGTGATCTGTACCGGGTATGCGCTCTCCGCGGATGGAATGTGGAGACAACACAGCTGGCTGATACACAGAAAACCGCGATCCAACCGGGTAGTGGAGACGACAGAGCCGCGGATACTGTATTTTGGTTTTGCCATGACACCGGAACTTTGTGAGGAGTTTGTGAATGAGAATGTCTGGTAAATAAGACGAAGAGATGTTTCAGGAATTAATTTTTGAGGCATCTCTTTTTTTACGTACAAAAAGGCCGCAGAAATACTGCGACCTTACCGGCTTGATATTAATAAATATTAAAGACCATAATGTTTAAACAGTTCCTGCTTATAAGCATCGTCTTTTGTCATTCTTTCGAAAGCATCATAATTTTGGTCTCTGACAAGGAATGAAATCAACTTATTGTAGCGTTCGCTTTCCTCCCTGCGACCTTCTTCTCGACCTTTATCCATATAATCATTTCGCATCATTTCCAGAGTCATATAGTCTTTCCTCCATTCTTCATTCGAACGAGCTTTACGCAAAGCTTCATCCATATTATTGATTAATGGGTTCATGCATTTTTCTGGAACCTTAGATGTACGAATATAAGTAAGGAGTTCTTTTATCTCAGGTGAGATATACGAATCATCGTTTCCGTTTACGTTAACGAAAACTTTGATAGCATCATCTCCAAGCCTTAATTTCGGATATTCTATGCATTGATTTTCGAAAGTGTAGATATATCCATCTCTTCCGAAGAGATCAAAAGTACAAATGAATATGACAAAACTTTTTTTGAGTTTTGAGTAATCCACTCCCTTTTTTATCAGATCCATATCAATAAAGCCCTGGTAGTAGCGGCTTCTTTTGGGGATATTTTTGAAAAAAGATGTCTGCATTTCGCAGTCATATACTGTTTTTCCATCATCCACATAAATATCCAACCTCACGCTTTTGGCGTCTACCTTAAGATCTATTGTTTTCTGAGGTTCCAAATACTCGATATGATCAATTTTAATACCAAGTATTTCTTCGAGAAAAGGTTTGCAAATATTTTTATCCTGCATGATTTTGCAGAACATAAAGTCATTTGTAAAGCCCAATTCCTCGTACTTTTGTATTTGAGTCATGTACGGATTCCTCCTAGTTATATTTTAATCTGACAACAAGTGGATGTCAAGCCGGTTTTCTCCTGTCGTTTCAGATCAATAGTAATATGAACATCAAAGACATTATTAAAAATCTTCAGGAAACAATAATCCATATTGTCAGGATAATGAGATTTCATGGCTGGACTGGAAACGGCTGAATACGAATCAGACACTATATCAGTTCTTTAAAAAAATGATCCGTTTTCGGAGAGAGCATCCGGCAATCCGAAATAACCTGGATCCTTCAGATACCGGTTTTCCGGCAGTGAGCATCCATACAAACCAGCCCTGGGACAATTCCATTGATCAGGACACAAAATGTCTGGCAGTCTGCTATGCCGGAAAGACTGAGCAGGGAGAGGATCTGGTATATGTAGCGCTGAATGTATATTGGGAAAAACAGCGATTTGAGCTTCCAAAGCTTCCGAATGCCTATGAGTGGAAACGTTTTATAGATACTGCATTGGACGAGGCAGACGAAGCAACCATTACTGAATACTGGCTCCAGCCTCGTTCTGTGGCAGTATTTATCGGTACACGAACGGAAATATAGTTTTTCGCAAATTTTCTCTTTCATTTTTTTAATCTAAAATGACTAAAGAAGAATCATTATTTGATACAGAATTTGTTTAAAATCAGCTTGCTCCACAGGTAGTAGCATAACCTTTTTAAACCTCCACGGAATTTCTGCGGAGGTATTTTTTTACAAAAAAGATCCTGCGGTACACCGTGTCCTATAGTGTTTTCTTATTTTGTTGTGCTTCTGCGGAAACCAAGCACAATTATTTTGCAAGCCAAGTAATTAACATAATATTTTTACGGTAACCTTAACAGAATTTCCTGTCCTACGATATTGTCTGTGGCTTCTGCTATGCCGCGGATTTTTATCAGTTTTTAAAAATGGCTGGGGTATCCTGCGCTAACTTGGTGGAATTGCTATTAAAAAGAGCAGAGACTTTGTAGCACAAAAACCCCACCGCTTAGCGACGCCACTGAAAAACTGTTTTTTCATACTATATACAGTGTCTCAAAGTTGATTGATGTACTTTATTTTGTGTTAATTTATACGCAAAAAGGACTTTTTCAGTGGCCTTCTTAGCAGGCAGTGGGGTTTTCTTAAGACAGTTTATACTCTTTGGGGATGGTTTTTCCGTTTCCTTTCATATACGGATCAATATAGACCGTCTTCCCGGACTTATAGTGCCGGTAGTGTCCGCGGACGCTCCAGGCTTCCGTCAGTCTCTGGCGGGTTTTGCTACACAGTTTCCTCGTCAGTTTTTCATTTGAGGAAATAACACGGATGCCGTTAAGCGAAATGGTACGTGGGGATTTTCTGGGCGTCTGCTTATCTGTGGAGGGCTTTTTCCTGCTTTTCCCTACGTCTGCTTTATTTTCCATTTCCTTAAGCTCAGGATGCTCGCTCAGATAATTAATGAATGCCATCACACGGATGAATCCAATTATGTTCTGTGTGCCCGGCTCCACATTCTCCCGCATATACTGGTCTGCCTTCTCAAATAACTTCTGCTTCCGGTAGACACTGACAAATGCATTATCGAACGATTCTGCTGAAATGGATATCTCCTCTCCAAAGGATACCGAAATATCCGCAGTATAAGCCCAGAGAGGAGTAGATTCCGGAAGTTTTTTTCTTTTCCACAATATTCCTGATAGGATTCGCAGTGGATCTTAAACGAAACACCTTCCCTTTCCATGACCTCAAAGATCAGATAATCTTTTATTTCGTCTCTAACCTGAATTGAGACCCCTTTCTCCAGAATGGGCGATGCATTAACGGAATCCGTTTCTTTCCCATCAAACATAGTTCTCAGGGTTTCCTCCGTTACAATGATCTTATCCAGTCCTTCCGCCAGTGCTGCAAGCTCCCTTCCTTTCTTTTCCATCAAGAGATATATTTGCTTTGTTGTCTTCATCTTTTTCTCCTTTCGTTTGTTTGCTGTAAAAAAAATGATGAAACCAAAGAAAAGATGAAATTTTTGTTTTCCCTGCTATTCTTCATTTTTCCATTGCAAGACAAAAGCGAAAGGAGAAACAGATATGCAAGACAAAAACGAAAGAGGATTGGTTGGGGATTTTTTCTGCGGAGCAGGAGGTGCAAGTGTCGGGATCGAAGAATTTGGCGTAAAGGTGGATTTTGCCGTAAACCATGACCAGACAGCGATCCGGCTTCATTCCAGGAACCATCCATCGACATACCATATGACGGAAGATATCTTTACCTCTGAAGTGGAACGGTTTGTTGCCGGAAGAAAGGTATCCCTGATCTGGGCATCACCGGACTGCACCCATTTCAGCAAAGCGAAAGGAAAGACTCCAAGGAAACAGGGGATACGGATGCTCCCGTATGCGGTATATTTCCATGCAGCACAGATCCATCCGGAGGTGATCTGTATGGAGAACGTGGCAGAGATCCAGGGCTGGTGTCCGATCGAGGACAGGGAAGATGTTCCCGGTTTTGGACAGCCGGTGAAAAGTCTGACCGGGATATGCTACAAATGTTTCGTGGCACACATGTCCCACGGAAAGCTGGAACCGGACGGCCGGATTGCAGATACCCCAGCGGAATGCAGGAGGTTCTGTGATAAGTGCCAGGTAGTAAGAGACGGGTACACAAAGTGCTTAGGATATGACTTCGACAGCCGGGAACTTTGCGCCGCAGACTACGGTGCCCCGACCATAAGAAAGCGCTGGTATGCAGTGATCCGAAGCGACCACCGTGCGATACGATGGCCAAAACCCACCAACAGCAAAGATGGAGTTGGTCTTCCTGCGTGGGTACCGGCATCCTCCATTCTTGATCTGGATAATTACGGGCAGTCGATCTTTGACCGTAAAAAACCATTGGCAGAAAACACGCAGAGGCGGATTGCCATGGGGATCAGGAAATATGTCTTAAACGGAGAGGAGCCGTTCATTGTCCATGTCAATCATTCCGGGGACGGATTCCGCGGACAGTCAGTAAACGAACCACTCCCTACCATGACCAGGAAACTGGGAATGGGGCTAGTAAGCACAAAGACCATGCAGATAGAACAGTTTCTGACCAAATTCTACAAAAGCGGAATCGGGCAGTCGATCGAGGAGCCTCTCCACACCATTACCACCAGCCCGGGACACTTTGGCCTGGTTTCAGTAAAAACAACAGATAAAGGTTCCTTTAACCAGGCAGACAGGGCTGTTCTTGAGCGGGCACATCAGGTAAGCCAGTTCCTGATGCTTTATTATGGATCCGATATCGGCCAAAGCATAGACAAACCGCTCAGGACCATTGTGACCAAGGATCGTTTTTCCCTCATCACAGTCCTTCATGACGGAAGGGTGCTTTTGGATATCCATCTACGGATGCTCTCCGTGGAGGAATTAAAACGGGGGAATGGGTTCCCGGATGATTACGATATTTCGCATGATTCTCTGTGGCACCGCATCCCCACTTCGGAACAGGTAGCCAAGATCGGGAATGCGGTCGTGCCATCCATGAGTAAGGCGATCGTTTCTGCTAACTGCCCTTATCTGTACCAGCATGACAGGGTTCCTTTTGTACAGGTATCCCAGCAGCAAAACGGACAGTTTTCTTTTGCATAAGACAGCTTCGGCTGTCTTTTTTGTCGTATAAGAATCAAAAAAACTTTTTTTATGCTAAAAAAACAGACAGGAGTTTTTGCTTGTTTATCAAAAAGATCATGGAAAGGAGTACCGTAAATGAGAATATTACATTCTTCCACCAAAAAGAAACAGACAGCTGCACAAGAGCAGGTGCAGTCAGAGAAAGACTGTTTCCCCTATCAGAAAGCCTACAAAAACGGTATCATAAGACTGGCAGATCAGACCTATGCCAAAATGTATGCAGTGCCGGATACACAAAGGTCTGCGGATGTCAAAAAGATGTTTTTAAATCTTTTGGTTTCGTTTGGCACCAGAATACATATACAACAGACAGCGTACTGCAGGAATGTTGCCACGGAGGAATCCGTACAGCTGCTTTATAAGTTTTTCATTGTATCAGCAGAAGCGGACGGTATTGACACTGCCAGGCAGATTTTTAATAACATTAGCACAAAGATTATGGAATACGGTGCGAATATTGTGCCTCTTACGCAGACATTTTCTGTTTTGTATGACACTTATCATATGGAGCCGACTCTTTCCGTCGATGAGAATATGTGGTGGGCTTTGCGGCTGGAAGAGGATCTGACGTCGGAATCATTCTGGAAATGTATGCGAGTAAAAGGAATGAGTTCGAAGGAATTTCTGGTTCCCAAAACGCTGGAGTACTTCGAGGATCATGCGAGAGTCGGGGATATGTACGCAAGAGTCTTAAAGGTCGAACCATTTTCGCTTACAGAAAGTATAATTTCAGAGCTGATGAATCTGGATTTCTCTACCATCATCAGTATGAACTGTGATGGAATGGACGGTCATACGGCAGAAAGAAAAGGGCGAAAGTCCTGGAAACAGAAAGGGTATGATCTTCCTGACAGCCGGACAGACGAATCTTTTTCAGTAATGAAAAATCATTTCTTTTCTGTGACTACAACCGCAGTAATTTTCGCAGAGGATAAGAAACAATTAGATGAGAACACGGAGCTGTTCCAGTCGCTTTTGGAGCATTACTGCACAGACTCAGAGATCCTGTATTCTCCACATCTTCAGGAAGCAGGTTTTTTGGCAAGTGCTCCATGTGGGGTCTGCCGCCATCTGGTGTCTAACGATGTCTCCTCCGCAGGATTTCTTTTTTCAGAATGATCCTTGCGGCAGTTTATTCTGAACATATTTCCACAACGCCAACCATGTCGTATAATAGACCTTATACAAAAACGGAATTTCTAAATCGTCGCACTGCCGCGTTTGGAGTATGAAGTGGACATATTCTGCCTGTTTCACTTGAAATATAGTGGACAGGATTTCCTATGCCCCAAAGACAGGTGGCAGGCTCAAACAATCAAGAACTTCATATCGCCAAGATCAACTTACGATAAAGAGCATCGGAACAATGGTTCCGGTGTTTTTTATATTTCAAAAAACGAAAGGAGACTTAGTATTATGCCACAAAAAGGAAAAAACATCTACCAGAGAAAGGATGGGCGCTGGGAAGGAAGGTACATCAAGGGAAGAACGGAGGCCGGAAAAGCTGTATATGGGTATGTCTACGCCCATACCTATGAGGAAGTGACGAAAAAGAGAGACGAAGCAGCAGATGGAGTGGATCCGGAAAAGTTAAAGAAAAATGTCCCCAAAAAAGATTCCGCGGAGGCTGTTGCCATCGAATGGCTTTATTCTTTAAAACCACAGATCAAAAAGTCCACGTTCTGCAAATATCATACCTCGATCTACTGCTATATCATTCCGGAGCTGGGACAGAAGGATATCAATGACATTTCTGTCATGGATCTTCAGAATTTCTGTAATAATCTCTTTTCCACTACCAAGACCCGGTCAAAACCGCTATCCTCAAAAACAGTATCCGATACCATGTCGGTCATGAGAAGGATCCTTCATTACGCCTATATCCACGGATATCAGCCAGCCTGTAACGGCAGGGAGATCGTCATCCGGAAAACAGCACCTGATATTGTCGTCCTCTCTGCATCTGACCAGAGGATTTTGTGCAAGTACCTGTTTGAACATAAATCCCACAGAAATCTCGGTATTCTGATATGCCTGTTTACAGGAATCCGGGTAGGAGAACTCTGCGCACTGAAATGGGAGGATGTATCATTGGAGAAAAAGAACGTATATGTCCACAAAACCATGCAGCGGTTGAGCAACTATGCTACGGATGGTCCAAGATCCTACATCGAAATATCCACTCCAAAAAGCAAATGCTCCTTCAGAAAGATCCCGCTTCCGGATGCACTGATCGATTATATACAGGAAAACTATCCTGACCAGCATGGATATGTCCTTACTTCCAGTGAAGACAAGTATCTGGAACCACGTACCATGCAGAAACATTTCCGCCTGATTCAGCAGAAATGCGGTCTGGATCCGGTTAAATTTCATTCATTACGACACACGTTTGCCACACGTTGTGTAGAGCTTGATTTTGACATCAAGAGCCTGAGTGAGATTTTGGGGCATGCAACTGTAAATATCACATTGAACCGATATGTGCACCCTTCCATGGAATTAAAACAGCAGAACATGCAGAAGATGTCAGCCCTGATGAAGGATCTGTCTAAGATTCCATAATGTTAATATTGTATATGAATATCCGCAGTATTATAATGAATATATCAAATATTTCAATCATAATACAAAGGAGGTTCTAATGAGCAGGGTACCCTTGGGTGTGTGGTATTTTGACGAATACTACACGCTATGACAGTTCAGTTACCGGCCCATCCAAAATGGTAAGGATTCATTCTCCCAACGAGGATTACCGCAAGGCATCCAGTCTATCCTCGTGGCTTTTCATGAAATACGATATGAGCTACAAAACTTACCGGAACAAAGCCAAAGCACGAAAGGATGAATTAAGAGCAGAATACAATGCAGATACAGAGAATGATATTTTGTCAGACGGATGAGGCCGCGGATAAACGAATAGATTGAGGTTAGGAACATTATCATTTTTTTAAAAAATATACATATCTTTGTCTTACCCTGTCAATGTGTGGTATACTTAAGACAGCAAAACACAGAAAGGATAAAGCCATGGGAAACGAAGCAGGAGAATGGATCATTCATGGAGTAACATGGGATAATCCAAAATGCATCCACGATGTGGATGAAGCAGTCGAATATATCAACCGGGTTGGTTTTCTTCCTCTTTTCAAGAATGAAATTCCGGGGTTTTCTCTGGAGGAACGGACAGTGGCAGAATATTGGTGGTCTGATGATCCGGTGAGGGATCCGTGGAGATGGAGGATTGCCATTGCAAAAAAGCATGATGTTCTTTACGGGAAATTTTTTGCCAAAAAAGCCGGGTTTATTTCCAAAAAATGGCTGCCGGTATTTGCCAACTACCGCAGGGACGGCTATGATTTTGATGCCCTGTATGAGGATGAAAAAGCATCGATCAAGCACAAAAAGATTATGGACCATTTTATGGAAAATGATGCAGAAATCTACTCCTACGAATTGAAAAAATTGGCTGGATTTGGAAAAGATGGCGAAAAGGGATTTGACGGAGCCATTACCAGCCTTATGATGCAGACATATCTGTGTAACTGCGACTTTCGGAAAAGGATCAATCAAAAAGGCGTGGAGTACGGCTGGGATGTGGCTGTGTATTCTTCTCCGGAACACATTTATGGATATGACCATGTTGCTTCCTGTTATAAGGAAGATCCACAGGCATCCTGGAGAAAAATTGTTGATCAAATGCATCACCTTTATCCGGAAGCAACGGATAAGCAGATCAGAAAAATCCTGAAATAGGAGAGAAGTATGTGCAGCAGATATTATGTTGATCCAGATATGATAGAAGAAGTAATCAAAGTGGTACAAAAAATAGATCAGAAAATCCATCCAACACGAAAAGATATCCGTCCGACCGATTTCGCACCAGTCATTGGGCAGTCGGAATACGGGCTGGAACTGAGTATGTGCAGATGGGGTTATCCAATGTCAAAAGAGAAAAATCTGATCATCAATGCAAGAGTGGAAACTGTTATGGATAAACCTTCTTTTCAGAACGGGATCCTTTATCACCGTCTGCTGATTCCAGCGGACGGATTCTATGAATGGAATAGCCAGAAAGAAAAGAGTACTTTTTCCAGATCAGACTCCTCTGTGTTGTATATGACAGGGTTCTGCGACTGGTTTAAAAATGAACGAAGATTTGTGATCCTGACAACAGCGGCCAATGATTCCATGAAAAAAACACATGATCGTATGCCTTTGATCTTGGAAAGGGAGCAAATCGCAGACTGGTTCGACAACAGCAAGATGTCTGCGCTTCTGTATCAAACGCCTGCCCTGCTTAACCGACAGACAGAATATGAGCAGCAGAGTCTGTTTTCATAATGGAAAGTGGTGAGTTCTATTGACAAAGGAAGAATGGTATAAACAGCTGTTTGAGGGACTTGGCAATTCCAGGTTTCGAAGCAGATTTCATCTTAAGCAGAAAGATATTGATTATATTCATGAAAAAGGACTGGATACGATCCGGAAACACGCAGAAGATTTCATTGCAAAGCGGGAAGCTCCTGCATATATCCCAAATGACGGAAAGCAAACGCCTATGCGTGGTCATCCTGTGTTCATCGCACAGCATGCAACTGCGACCTGCTGCCGGGAATGCATCCGCAAATGGCACAAGATACAACCCGGCCGGGAGTTGAGTCAGGTGCAGCAGGAGTATCTTGTCGATGTGATCATGACATGGATCGAGAAGGAACTGGAAAACGCACAATAAAGGGAGGATTCAATTTTATGAAAAGAAAAAGAATTACATTCCTGGCAATGCTGATGCTGGCAGTCATACTGCTGATGCCGGCATCCATTCAGGCAGCTGCTAAACCAGGAGCAGTAAAGCTTACAAAAATCACGGCTGTTGATTATAACAAGATCAACATCAGGTGGAAGAAATCTTCAGATACTACAAGCTATATTGTATATTACAAAGAAGCTGGAAACAGTAAATGGATTAAGTTAAAAACGCTTAGTAGTACCAAATCCACTTACACCCATACATCTTCCAGGAAGTATCCAATTGTTGTAGGACAAAAATACCAGTACACTGTCAAAGCCTACAATAAAAATACGAAGAAGTATGGAAGCTACAATAAAACAGGATTAACCGTAAACACAGTTCCAGCAACCGTATATGGACTCGGCGCAGGTCTGACTGGAGACAATACTGTAAATGTCAGCTGGAATCCTGCCGGTGGTACGACACATTACGTGATATACCGTAAGGCAAATGATTCAGCACCTTCAAAAATTGCAACAGTTTCATCCAAGTATACGAAATACGAGGATAAGAATCCTGTTGAAGGCGCTACGAACACTTATTTTGTTTTTGGCTACAGTAGCAAATTTAAAGTTTACGGAAACGGAAGCAATACAGGCGTAAGCATTAAGGTTAAGAAAAAAGTAACGCCTACACCAGAGCCGACATCAAAACCAGAAAAACCAGGCGATGACAACAATGATAATAATCATGGGGACAATGACGATGATTTTGACGACCCGGTAGACCCGATTGCTATGGCATCAGAAGTACTGAGACTCACGAATATTGAGAGAGCCAAAGAAGGGGCGCAGCCTTTGAAGTATAATAAAGCGTTGCAAGATGCGGCTATGTTGAGGGCTAAAGAAATTTCTGTTAAATTTTCACATACAAGACCAAATGGGACAGACAGCTCGACTGCCGGAATTGATGTTGGCGCATCCGTAATTAGCGGCGAAAACATCGCAATGGGATACGGTTCACCAGAAGACGTTGTCGACGGGTGGATGAATAGCTCTGGTCATAGAGCTGCTTTATTAAAACCAGATTTTTCATATATGGGAGTTGGATTTTATGAATCAGCAAACGGTATGTATTACTGGACTCAAGAATTCACATGTACGAATCCAGATGCTAAGGGTTCCATTACATTTGATGCAAACGGCGGCTTGATTAACGGGAAAGACACTTACACAATATATGGATGCGCAGGACAAAGAATATGGTTATATGATGCGCCAGATGGCTCTAGCGTTACTAATATTCCAACGCCTACTAAAGATAACTACTCTTTTGGAGGATGGTTTACTACAAGAAATCCAGGAGGAAACAGAAAACCAATTAAAGGAGTAGCATACGCAACTAATGGAGATACATTATACGCAAAATGGGTTCCAAATGATTAATATGACACAGAAAAAAGGAGGGTTTGATCACTATGAAGAGAAAAAGAATATTTTCCAGATTACTATTCTTGATGCTGGCTATTATGATCACTGTTACGCTTTACCAGCCCACTCAGGCTGCTTCCGGTAAATACACCGGGACCTACACAAAAACATGGTCTGTTTCAAGTAATATGTCAGTCACCATCAAGCCAAGCTATTCCGTCATTGTAAATAAGGTTACCAGTACAAAAGTCCGGCTTCAGCTCGAAAAACTGGGAATAAACGGTTCGCCTATCTATGCGACTGCTCCTATTACCGCAAAACGTAAGGGAAACACGGTTTCTTTTAAGTGGAACGATACATGGGGAAATTCTGGTACCGGAACATTAAAATTATACAAAGGATATGTCAAATTGAAAGTAAAACAGACTCATAATGCCAGGTGGAATCGGAGCACTCTGGATACAAACGGTAAATATATGAAAATCTACCGTAAGAGTGGTAATACAAAAATGGATAATATAGTCTTATGAGAACAAGGGGGCCGTCAAGAAATAGACAGTCCCTATTTAGTTTTTTTAATAAATCAGTACATACATCCTTCCATGGAGTTAAAGCACCAGAGCATATAGAAAATGTCTACGATTATGATATATTTTTCTCGGATTCTGTAATATTCTTATTGTATGGTATAATTTGTAGTATTATACTAAAAATAACAAATACGAAGGGAGGAATTTCTCATGAAAAACTTAAGAACCTGTCGGCTTTAACTCTGATGTTTATCCTTGTACTCATGTTGATATAGGTATCAGCCAAGGCTTATATCCCGGAAAGAGTACTATACGACAAAAAGCCCTATCTGACGTCAGCCGGGTGAGAGAGGTAGCTCAAACACGAAAGATAATATGGAAAAAGGAAACACGTATGAAAAACTTATTTATAAAAATATTAACAGTACTAATGTCTCTTTCTCTAACAACAGGAAGTTCGTTGAATGTGTATGCTTCTTATTCAGATGAAGATACCTTAAATGATGAGGTTTTTTCTGATGGAAATTCTACTATCAGTAATGAATACGATAACCCCAAATTATTTGACAGCGAACTTGATTCACAGGATAATTTTACAGATCAGATGCAAAATACTGAAATTTTACCAGAAGTTGCGGAAGATACATTTGGAATAAATGCAGATGCTCAGGCGATAATGGTACAGATCAACAACAAGGTTCAACAGTTACTTGTAAACACAAGTAATTCGGAATATCCATTGCTAGAATATGAAGATCCTGTTAATATTACAGCAGATTTTAGTCAGTCCGCGGAAGGCGTAGTTCAGGCTTTCTTTCATCAATATGGAGATTTGTCAAGCAAGAACCGCGTGTGGCGTATGAAATATGAAGAAGTTTTGGTTGATTTGCTATCAGATGAATCATTTTTGAAAAGGTATAAGGATGCCCGCCGCGGAGAACTGGAAGATTTCACATATAGCATTCTGGGAGAAATAGCAGATGAATCAACCGGAATTTTATCGTCATTTACTGGAAATGCAATAAAAATAGAGAGAGCTTCTCTTCAGGACAGGCTAAAAAATACACTTGTAGATGATACTGAAAAAATATATATTCTCGCCCTCTTGGAAGATAATACGACCGATGAAAACCTAAGACAGGCATGCAAGAATTGTATGAGCCACTACTTTTCAGCTTCAATGGATTCAATAGGAGATGCGTTAATTGACATTGCTGTATTACTTGGAACTAAAAAAGCTGAAACAGTAGAAGTAGTCAAGAATCAGATATTAAGACAGACTTTAAAAAAAACCTATCTAACAAAGATGATACAGAAGCTGTCGCTTGGAACCGTAGCCTCTACTGTTTCAGAAATCCTTCTGATCAAAGATGCTTTATCATTCTTAACTGGTATTGATGCCAGGGTAGATACATATTTAAAAACCGTTTGTCTGGATTGTATTTACGAAGCTTCTGCCGCATCTTATGGCAAAAGTGTAGATGGTGCAAAATATGAAACTAATGAAGATGTTAAAATACTATATACCATGTTTAATTTTGCTTTGCAGGTAAAACAAGAAGCATATAAATCAATGTCGTCAATATATACTTCATCAATATGGAAAAAAATCATAAAAACAGATCCATATTTAAAATCAAACTCACTCACAATAAAAAATATAACCATAGATAATTACCGAAAAACACAGCTTGGAAAGCTGACTCCCATATGTACAGTTTCAGATATAACAGTAAATCTCGATGACAAGATAACTTATCCATTATCAGATATCAGTTATCTTGCTACTATAGGATATGCATCTAAGGATAAAAAAATAGTAAGTATAAATCAGTCAGGTGTGATGAAAGGGAAAAAAGAAGGAACAACATATGTAGGATGTGTCGTAGATCAGTATGGTGAGACATATAATTTAATATGTAAGGTTACAGTTGTTGCTCCCAAAATTTCATTGAATAAATCAAGCACCACAATAACCGTTCATTCAACTACCACATTAAAAGCAACCGTTTCCGGAACCTCGTCAAAAGTAACCTGGTTTAGCAGTAATACAAAAGTTGCGAAAGTAAATAATAATGGGAAAATAACAGGAGTAAAACCAGGAACAGCTGTTATTACAGCTTTTGCAAATGGCATAAAATGTAATTGCAAGATAAAAGTAAATGATTACACGAAAGATGTTTCAAAAGTCTTAAATCTCAGTTTTAATCAGGCCAGGAAAAAATTAGGAATGAGAAAAATGAGTTATGATGGTTATTCTACACAATATTCACTGACAGGGGAAAAAAATTCTTCATACATATCTAATGTGTGTTTGCCAGAATATGAAGATATACCCGGTGTTTTGGTTCTACGTATCTCGGATAAATATTATTCATGTTCAGGAGCTAAAATTGGTATGTCTCGCCCAGAAATCATTCGAAAGTTAACTGCTGGGGGGTGGCGTAACGAATCACGTCCTGGAAGTAAAGGAAGTATTTTTCGTTTCGGTAATAGTTTATGGAATATTATAGTTAGCTATAAAAATAATAGAGCTACTTGTTTTTTGATTGACCGTGATGAATAAAAAGCGTATTTTATATTAAAAAATGGATAATATGAGTCAAAAGTAAAACAGACTCATAATGCCAGGTAGAATCGGAGCACTCTGGATACAAGCGGTAAATATATGAAAATCTACCGTAAAAGTGGTAATACAAAAATGGATAATATAGATTTATAAAAGCAGGGCAGAAACAGTTTTAATGCTGTTTCTGCCCTTTGTCTGGTTAATAGATTTTTGTCATTTTGGAAGTATCCCTGAAATTTATTTTCCGGATCTTAGTATACCTGAACCAGCAGCTTGCAGCAATCCAATTCTTAATATTCAGTGACCCGAATCTGCAGGATATCCCTAAACGCAATCTCAATAGGAATATCTTTTTCCAAGGCCCCAACCTCTGCGGCCTGCAGACAGACTACCTGCTCAATGGGATCAATGCGAAGAACCACTCCCTCAATGTCTTCGTAAAACCCGTCCTTAAAATATCGAATGGCAACCCGCATTCCCTTTGTTACTTTCTGTAACTGTTCCGACAGCTTTTCCTGTTCTCCCTCAGATAACTCAACCCTGCTGCCTTTCAGGTGATCCCGGCCTTCAGAGCGGATCTCTTCCTCGTATCCGCGGAGAGCCGCAAAAGGAGAGAAGATCTTTGCCCTGTTGTTGATGTCCATCCTTGTATGTCCCGGAGGAATTTCTGGACGGGATGAATATAGGATGTCTCTGTATTTTTTCTGGACCTCTTTGCCTTCCACAGTATTTTTGTAATCCATAACCTTACCTCCAGATTTCGCTCCTCATTTATTTTGCTTTGTGTCCGCCAATCTGTTCATTGCGCTCCCGCATGGTAGCCCCGTCTAAATAGTTGGTCCCGCGCAGGACTGCATTTTTTCCGAACTTTTTTTTGATCCCCAGCATCGCTTCCTGAAGCTGTTTTTCTTTCTCTAATTTCTTCGTGTCTGTAAAAAGGTCGACTTGGAAGAAGCCCTCATCCTGCGTCACCCGGTTTGCAGATAAGGTGATCCTGCGGATAGTGAGGTTTCGGTCTGTGATCCGGTCAAACAGTGCTGTGACAGAAGAGATCAGGATACTGCCAAGGTTTGTAGGATTGTCCAGTTTTACGGAACCATGGGCACCTTTGGGGACAGCTCTGCCATAGTGATCAATGTGCACCGGCCCTTTATAGATACCCTTGTCACAGTTTTCCCTGTCATATCCCACATCCAGTGTTATGCTGTCCGTCACAAGGTGTTTGTCTGTAAGCTGGAGTACCAGGCTGTCCGTCATCTCCATAACGATGATCCGGGCTTTGCTGTATTCATAAGGACAGGAGAGTACCTGACCTTCCGAGATGCTGTTCAGGGATGGCTTATAGTTTTTTATCTCCCTGATCCCGCATGACTCCAGTCCCCATGCATGGTCGATAAGGATCTCTGCATCAATCCCAAATACCTGGTAGAGATAATCCTGGGAATGTGTGCTGTACTGTGCCAGCTCACCCATAGTATGGATCCCTATTTTATTTAGTTTCCTTACCGTTCCCGGGCCGGTCTGCCAGAAGTCTGTGAGAGGCTTATGATCCCAGAGCAGATAACGGAAAGAGTCCTCGTCAAGCTCTGCGATACGCACCCCGTCCCGGTCCGGCTCCGTATGTTTTGCCACGATGTCCATTGCCAGCTTTGCCAGATACAGGTTTGTACCAATCCCGGCAGTAGCAGTGATCCCGGTCGCATACAAGACTTCCCGGATCATGGTCTTTGCAAGGTCATGTGCGGTCATCTTATAATGGGAGAGGTAGGAAGTCACATCGATAAACACCTCATCTATACTGTATACCACGATATCCTCCGCAGCCACAAACTTCAGGTAGATTCCATAGATCTGCCGGGACAGTTTCTCATAATACTGCATCCGCGGAGGGGCGACCAGATAGCCTACTTTTAATGACGGATCTGCTGCAATAGCAAGGGAATCATAGGAAGTGGAAGATAAGTTGGGCTTTCCGTCCTTTATCAACGCTTTCTTTAATCTTACCGCATTGTTCAGCCTTTCCACATTGACTTCCCGTACTTTCTGTACAACCTCAAACAGCCTGGCTCTTCCCGGGATCCCGTATGCTTTCAGGGATGGGGAGACTGCCAGGCAGATGGTTTTCTCCGTTCTGCTGGAATCTGCCACGACCAGGTTTGTGGTCAAAGGGTCAAGATGTCTGGCAGCACATTCCGCGGAGGCATAATAACTTTTCAGATCGATCGCAAGGTATGTCCTCAAATTGCTTCCCTCCTTATGCTGTCTCTACAAACCAGCGGCCGATCCTTCCGGCAAACCGCGGATCGATACGCTCAAAAAACAGATGCTTTTCCTGGCCATTGATCAGGACTGTGAAGCAGTCTCCGCGGAAATCCGCAGTTCCGGCCGGGCTGTAATCCCGCACCTGTTCAATTGGAAAAGTGCGTCCGTCCGACCAGGTAATGGAAGTGGGCTGCATATATCCGGTAGAGTCAAACTCGGAAGTCACCTTAACGTATACTTTTTCACTATTTTTCTTCATTCGTATCCACTCCTCAATAAATCAGCTTAATACCCGACCTACAATGAACAGATCATCGCCAGGTTTTACATGAACATCACAGTCTGCCAGATCCCGGTTAAGGGAAAACAGGGTAACGGAAGGGTAGGTATCTTTTTGTATTGTTTCCTGATACTGTTTGATATATGCGTTTCCGTTATGTACAAACACGCCGATCTCCCCCGGGTACAGTTCCTTACACTGTTCCACGAACACGATCTGGCCGGATACATACCGCGGAAGCATGCTGTCTCCGGAAACGCGGATACCGAAGTCAGTGCCTTCCGGGACATTGTTTGGGTTAAAGTCGATCATTTCATAGTCCTCTCCGTTCAAGAATGATCCGCTTCCGGCTGCGGCGGGTGTCAGAAACACCTTTACCGGAACTGTAGCTGGTATGCTGCGGCGGGTATGTGGTGCATATTTTCCGGAAGCGATCAGCATTTCCTTAAACATCTGCAACAGATTCAGTCCTTTCTGGCTCAGCTCCGGAGTGTAGTCCTGTGGTTCTGGGCTGCATCCGGTAAAATACTCCAGCATATCATTGATCCCGAAAATATGGCTCAGAGCCAGAAGCTGGTATGGATTGGGAAGTGCATCCCCCTTTTCCCATTTACTGATAGAAGCAGGAGAGATAGAAATATTATAAGATGCCAGTTTCCCTGCCAGTTCCTTCTGGATCATTCCGGAAGAAACACGTGATTCTGCAATTTTCTTTCCCAGAACATTCTGTTTTTTTAACTCTGCGGCATCAAATGCTGCTGTAATAGTATGTATTTTTGAGGTCAATCTTATTTCCCCCTTTCCAATTGTTTATACTGGCTCCGTGGAGAGTTTTCATTTATGGCATAAATGGCTTATATTGTTTGACATTATTATAATTCTCATATTTTTCGCTGTCAATGTTATTATCGAATATTGCGATTGTTTTTTAAGATTATTGTCAAACAATACCAAATAATATAGCCGTTTTTACAAATTCAGCCAACAATATGTATTGTTATTTGTAATTCGCAAGTGTATAATTAAAAATATCAAAACACAACAAGGAATCATTGATATGACAGAAGATAGAATGGACTCATTTATTGATACGTTAAAATGGTTCGAAATCTGTAGGAGATAGTGCCCAGATATTAAGAGGGGGCTCCCATTATTGAAACAATCAAAAGATTTCGTTAACTCTAATGGAAATACGAGCTAATAAATAAGTATAAATTCTTAAGCTCGTTTCATATGAATAAAGGCTGATATACAATATAGTACTTACGCGAGACCCATTCTTTCGTAAGTGTTGCAAATATTTGTTAGGAAGTCATAGGTTTGGAGGTGAAAAGGTTGAATGACAATGAAAAATATCAGAGAGAAGCAATGCGTAAATATATTCAGAAATTGAAAAATCAAGAAACAAAAATCGTGTCAACGCCACAAACAGAATTAGATAAAGAATTAAAAATAAAGGTTGCAGGAACTAAGAAACAACGAAACAAAGAGAGAAACAAAGCACTTATTGCGGCAAAGGGTAGAACTAAAAGAGAACGTATGCGGGAGAGGGAAAAACGAAACCAAGTAAATTCTTTGGACTCGAAAAAAAAGAAGCCTCACTGGACTTGTTCTCAATGTGGCATGAATCCTGCATGGTTGGATTATTCAGTTTGTTATCAATGTTATGTTAAAAACGGAAGGCTCTATTAAGGTCAAATTTTATAATTCTTCGATGGCGCGAGTATGAGTAATGAATAAGTTTAATAATAGAAAAAAGTAATTACGACAAAAATATGCTATAAAAATTTTACGAAGAAGATTAAGTGCCATGAATAATAAGAGAAATTTAAAAGGACTTATATTCTTTCTACTATAGGTACTATTGCATTAATTGCCAACCCATTTCAATGTTTTGCAAATAATGAAATCATTCGTGTAGTATCAACTTATGATCCTTTCCGAACTATTGAAGTGGTTCCATATGATGATTCCGATTTTGGTGCATATGATCCATATGGTCATGATGATTCTAATTCAGAAGACTCTGTTTCGACTTATTATGATGAAGGCGAATCTTATGCAGACACAAATGAAGAAGATATATGTAAAGATGGCTTCAGGTTACGTATTGGATTCCATAGATGTCAGCTATTCCAAAAATGGCAAATATACCAATAAGAAAATCAAAAATGGTTCCTCTGTTAACCTGACTTCCAGCATGCAGGTTTCAGTCTCCTACTACACGAAAAAGAAACCTGTTAACTATAAGGCACCTTCAAAATGGGGCGCAGTTGTTAAATCTCCATTGCATAATTACAACTCGCTGATATTCCAATAATATCCACCAGACATTGCCAAAACAGAAGATCTGTAGTATCCTGTTTCCATAAGCTGCCCGTTTCTTCCAACTGCGGAACCGGACAACTGCAAATATAAGGAGGCTACTATTATGAGAAAAACAACAACCGCAGAAAAGACATCTACTGTGAAGACATCCGAGGCTCCTGCAAAAGAAACAGTAACAAAAGATGAGGTTACGGGAACCAAAAAAGAAACTGTCGAAAAACTGGTCAAAAAGCCAATCGGAAGACCGAGAAAGAAGGCTGTGGATACCGAACAGAAAAAGGCACCTAAGACGACTGCTACAAAGAAAACGACCAAAAAGACTGTTACAGAAGAAAAGCCGGCTGAAAAGATTGAAGAAGCTTCAACAGAAGTTGTCGAGAAAAAGGTACGAAGAACTGCTAAGAAAGAAGCGGAGGTATATATTCAGTATCTCGGAAAGGAACTTAGCGCAAAAAACGTATTAGAAAATATCAAGAATCTCTGGACTGGCGAAATGGGCCGAAAAGAGAAAGACTTCAAAGATGTTAAGGTCTACATTAAGCCGGAAGAGAACAAGGCGTATTTTGTAGTCAACGGTAATGAGACGGGGTACATCTGGCTCTAATATATAGAAGAATAGGAAGACGCTGAATACAATGGACAAAAAGGTTATGGAATTTGCCAACGCTGTTTCAGCTGGAATTAAAGAAAAAGTTCCCTGCGAATTGGAGATTCAGGATACGTCGTTTATAAAACCAGGAGCCTTTGCTCTGATCGTACGTTTACCGGATGACCAGGAAGCTGTCGTAAATTTATCACTGCTGTATGAATTTTATCAGGCAGGTAAAGTAACACTTCCCAAAGCTATTACCTTAGCTATTAAAGAGATAAACGTTTATCTGGGAGAACTTTCAATGGAGCAATATCGTTCCCTGCTTTTCATGTGTATCCGCTCATGATTTCTGCAATATAGAAGAATATTATAATTACATAAATGAAAGAAGATGAAGATCATGAAAAAGAATCGTCTGATATATTCATTTCTTTTAACTTTTCTTGCTGTTTTAATGCTCCTTACTATGTCTGTATCAACGCAGGCTGCAGGAGTAAAAACTCCTGGTAAGGTGACTATCACTCGTGTTAGATTAGCAGGAAGCAGCAAAG
>OCAT01000424.1_pt1 | contig 36224 bp, 27 predicted proteins | sample 1538311 | NCBI WGS metagenome assembly OCAT01 (sample SAMEA2580287, study PRJEB22360) | human gut metagenome | biome: human gut; feature: human-associated habitat; material: faeces | place: Denmark | collected 2008/2010
AGTTCTGCTAAACACGCGAGCCCCTCCCACGATGATGTGGCCCCCTGCCGCAAGGACTTCATCGATGGTCGCGCGGTTGATGCCGCCATCGACCTGAATGTGCACATGCTCCAGTCCCTTTTCATCCAGCATTCTGCGAAGCGTACGGATCCTCTCCGTCGACTCCGGGATATACTTCTGGCCGCCGAAGCCAGGATAAACGCTCATAATCAGAATCATTTCTACCTGATCCATCACGTCCGTAACCGCAGAAAGCGGCGTATCCGGATTTACGGCAACTCCGGCATCTGCGCCTGTTTCATGAATCTTTTTCACGGTTTCTGCCAGATCGCGGCATGCCTCCGCGTGAACCGTGATCATATCCGCCCCGCAGCTTTGAAATTCTTCTACGTACCGCTCCGGGTCCTTTACCATCATATGAACATCAAAATACAGACTGCTTTCTTTTCGGATCGACTTTACCACCGGCATTCCAAACGAAATGGATGGTACAAACATTCCATCCATAATATCGATATGAAGCCACCGGCACTCTGCTTTCTCTACCCTTTGGATCTGTTCTCCGAGACGGTTGAAGTCTGCGGATAAAATAGAAGGTGCCAACTGATATACTCGGCTCATGCTAGTATCTCCTCTTTTCCTGTTCTTTCAGTTCTTCATAGAACATGGTATAGTTTTCAAATCTTTCTTTGCTGATATTTCCCTGTTCCAGTGCCTCTTTGACGGCACAGCCCGGCTCTTTTCCGTGGATGCAGCCGAGGAAACGGCATTTTCCTTCGTACGGATGAAATTCCGGGAAAAAGTTTTTCAGCTCCTCTTTTTCCATATCGGTTGTATAAAGCGAGCTGAACCCCGGCGTATCACACAGATACGTCTCATGGTCGATCGGGATCATCTGGGAATGGCGCGTCGTGTGTTTTCCTTTTTTCAGCTTTTTGCTGATCTCTCCGGTCTCCATCTGGATTTCTTTCTGCATCCGGTTTGTGATCGAAGATTTTCCGACGCCGGACGGACCGGCTACCACCGTTGTTTTCCCTTTCAGGTATGCTTCCACTTCCTGCATGCCCTGCTCTTTCGCTGCACTCACCGTAAAGACACGGTAACCGCAGTTCTCATAGACGCTTCGCAGATGGTCTGTGTAATCTTCCCCCGCAAGATCTCTTTTATTGAAACATATTGCCGTCGGAACGTTCTGCTGTTCCATCATCACAAGAAAACGATCCAGAAGCGTCAGGTTCGGGGTCGGATTTTCCAGCGCAAAAATCACAAGCGCCTGATCGATATTGGCTACTGCCGGACGGATCAGTTCATTTTTTCGCGGCAGAATCCGGGTCATATTTCCTGTTTTTTCCGCTTCATCCAGAATCTCGATTTCCACAAGGTCTCCGACGAGCGGTTTCTGGCCTTCCTTCCGGAAAATTCCTTTTGCTTTGCACTCATAAATGCCGGATTCTTCCACGTCTACGTAGTAGAATCCGGCAATTCCTTTCATAATCTTTCCTGTCATACTCAACCTTCACTCAACGGAACCGATGGGTACTGTGCAATTGCCTGATAACTTCCGCTCGAATCCATCTCATAGAAGACGATTCTTCCGGTAGAAGAAGCAGACGATGAAGCACTCCAGTTGGTGTTGACAGAATACGGCCAGCTCGTAATGGCCTGTCCGTCCATGATGGTGATGGAGGTCTCGTTTCCGTTCCCATCATCCTGGATCAGCTCAATTTTTGCAATACCACCCTGATACTGATCCGGCGCACTTAAGGTCTGGCTGCAGGACCAGGTAACATCCGTAGCGGTATTTGCGCCCGGCTCTGCCGGTGTCGGGGTCGGTGTATTCTCATCCGGCGTCGTTGGCTGTGCACTCGGGCTATTGACATAAATCGTAACGTCAGAACCTTTCTTTACTTTGGTTCCGATTGCCGGGTCAACCTCCATGACTTCGCCCTCGGCCACCTTGCTGCTGGTTCCTGTTTTCACAATAATATTGAAATCGCTCAGGATTGATTTTGCTGTCTCCTCATCCAGGCCGATTACATCACGGATTGCAATTTCTTCCGCGTCCTTGGATCCCTTGCTGATCACCAGCGTAACGGTAGATTCCGGCGCAACCTGACTTCCCTCTGACGGGTCAACGGAAATAACCAAGCCTTCTGCAACGGTATCGCTGAAATCCTCTGTTGTGGAAACCTGCAGTCCCAGCTGAGTCAGTGCAGCACTTGCAGCGTCTTTCTGTGTTCCAACAATGCCGGTCGGAATGGTTACGGTTTCTTTTCCGGAGCTTACATAATACGTAATCGTTGCATTTTTATCGACTTTCGTTCCCGGTTTCAGATCCTGGCGGCAGATCTTTCCTGCCTCAATGACATCCGATGCCTCGGTTCCGCCGTTGACTACACCAAGGTTCAGGCTGTTTGCCAGATCGACGGCATCTGCCTCGGTTTTGTTGGTCAGATCCGGAACGGTTACTTTTTCGTCTTTGCTTTCGGAAGAAGTAACGGAGGTGCTGCTTGCGGAGGATGCACTGGAAGCATCCGCGGTCGGTCCTTTGCCTCCGACAATACCGGCTGCCTGTGCGATAAAGTAGATCAGCATACAGATGATGATCGCTGCAATCGCAAAACCACCGATGGTGATGATTTTCTCGAGTTTGTTTCCGGCTTTCTCATCGTCATCGTCATCGTCGTAGTAGGAATCGTCGTCATCCTCATCGTAGGAATCGCGGTCATCCTCTTCTTCGTCCTCATCCTCGTCTTCTTCGTCCTCGTAGCTGTAATCTTCGTCCTCTTCCTCATCCTCGATCTTGCTGTAGCGCTTGCGGGCCGGCTCCTCTGCCGTCTGCGCATTTGCCTTTGCTGCTGCGCCGGAACGGATCTGGCTTAACTCCTCTGCGGATACCATAACAGTCTCGGCGTGAGAACTTAACGGAGTTACTTTTACGAAATTGCCCTGCGGCTCCATCAGCGAATGCTTCAAGTCGTCGATCAGCTCCGCCATGTTATTGTAACGGCGGTCCGGGCTCTTCTGGGTACATTTTAAGATAATCTGCTCCAGTGCGAACGGAAGGTTCGGGGTATATTTGGATGGAGATTCAATCTCCTCCTGCAGATGCTTGATTGCGATGGCAACGGTGGTGTCGCCGTCGAACGGCACTCTTCCGGTTACCATCTCGTACATGGTGATACCAAGGGAATAGATATCACTCTTATAGTCCGAATATCCGCCGCGCACCTGCTCCGGAGAGCTGTAATGTACGCTTCCCATAACGTTCGAACTGATCGTATTGGAAGAAGTTGCCTTTGCAATACCAAAGTCGGAAAGTTTTACTTTTCCGTCTGTGGAAATGATGATGTTCTGCGGTTTGACATCGCGGTGTACAATATTGCGGTTGTGTGCTGCTTCAAGACCAAGGGAAACCTGAATGGCGATGCTGGTTGCCTCTTTTACGCTCAGTTTTCCTTTGCGGTCAATGTAATCCTTCAGAGTAATTCCCTCGACAAGCTCCATGACGATATAGTAAACGCCGCGGTCCTCCCCGACATCGTACACGTTTACAATATTCGGATGGGACAGTCCTGCTGCGGCCTGTGCCTCCGTGCGGAACTTGCGGATAAAGGTTTTATCCTCCCGGAATTCCGGTTTTAAAACCTTGACGGCCACCATGCGGTTCAGCTTGTGGTCTTTTGCTTTGTAGACATCAGCCATACCGCCGGAACCGATCCGGCTTATGATCTCATATCGTTCTCCTAAAATAACGCCCTCTTTTAACATTCTTTCACCTCGTTTGTAAATGGTTCAACGACAATGACTGCGATATTGTCTCTGCCGCCATTTGCATTTGCTTTATCAATTAAACGTTTCGCCTTGTCCTCACCGTCTTCTCGGCAGATGAGTTCGAAAATCTCCTCATCCGTTACCATGTTGGAAAGGCCGTCCGAGCACATCACCAATTGATTGCCCTCTTCAAGCTGAATGTCAAAGAAATCAATCTTTACGGTATCCTGTGTGCCTACTGCTCTGGTAATAATGTTTTTGTCCGGGTGATTCCGCGCCTGCTCGGGAGTGAGTTCTCCAAGGCGCACCATCTCTGCGATCAGGGAATGGTCCTGCGTCACCTGGTCAAACGTGCCATCTGCTGCCAGATACAGCCTGCTGTCTCCTACGTTTGCAACGTAGGCATAGTTGCCGACAACCGTAGCTACTACCATCGTCGTACCCATGCCTTCCATGGATATATCTCGTTTTGCCTGCTCAAAAATCTGGCTGTTTGCTGCTTCAATTCCATGCCGAATGATCCGCACCGGGTTGAAATTCGTATCTCTTTTTACAGATTCCACCAGTACAGAAACACCGTAACGCGAAGCAAAATCGCCCGCGTTATGGCCTCCCATGCCGTCTGCAACGACAAAGAGGTTCGGAAGGTTTCCGACCGGAGAGGCGGAGGCAAACACAAAATCCTGGTTCATCGTCCGTTTCTGTCCGATATCGGTTGCAGAAAATACCTTCATGCTTTTTTCTCCTGTATTGACAGCCGCTTTTTACGGCTGTTCGTTTGATTTATCGATAAAACTTTTTCTTAACTGTCCACAGGCTCCGTCAATATCGGCGCCCATTTCCCTTCTAATAGTAACATTAATTCCGTATTTTTCAAGTTTATTTTTGAAATTCTCTACGACTTTTTTCGTTGATTTCACGTAATCGCGCTCTTTGATCGGGTTGACCGGGATCAGATTTACATGACAGTTGATATCCGAAATCCGCGCGGAAAGCTCTTTTGCATCGGCTTCGCTGTCATTTTTCCCGCCAACGAGAGAGTACTCAAATGTAATCCGACGGCCTGTTTTTGCAAAGTAATTGCGGCATGCATCGAGAATTTCATCAATGGAATATTTATTGGCAATCGGCATCAGCTCGCGGCGCTTTTCATCGTTCGGCGCATGAAGGGAAAGTGCCAGAGTGATCTGGAGTCCCTCATCTGCCAATTTGTACATATTCGGCACGATTCCGCAGGTGGAAACGGTGATGTTTCTCTGGCTGATGTTGAGTCCTTCCTGGCTCGAAAGCAGCCGCACGAAGCGCACCAGATTGTCGTAGTTGTCCATCGGCTCACCCGTTCCCATGACAACCAGATTGGAGACCCGCTCCCCGGTGTCCTCCCAAATCCGGTAAATCTGGTCGAGCATCTCCGACGGAGTCAGGCACCGCACGAGTCCGCCGATTGTGGACGCGCAGAAGCGGCAGCCCATCCGGCAGCCGACCTGGGATGAGATGCAGACGGAATTTCCGTGGTGGTACTTCATCCAGACGCTCTCGATCACGTTGCCGTCGCTAAGGCGGAACAGGTATTTTCTCGTTCCGTCGATTTTGGACTCCTGCACCTGCACTTTTTCGAGACAGGTAAGCGGATACTGTTCCTTTAATTTTTCCCGGAAGGCAAGCGAGAGATTCGTCATCTCATCGTAGCTGCCCGCCAGACGATGATGCATCCAGTCGTATAACTGTTTGGCACGGAACGGCTTTTCTCCCATCTGCTGGCAGGCGTCCTTTAATTCGTCTAAGGTCATTGATTTAATATCCATCTGTTACGCCCGTCCTTTCTCTGTTTTCCGGAATTTTGCAAGGAAAAATCCGTCTGTCTTGTGTACCCCCGGGATCAGCTGCAGCTGTCCTTTGGCCGTTTCTCCGCTTTTCAGCTCATCCGGCAGCAGTTCATCCAGACTGACTGCTTCAAACGGGAACTGTTCCAGAAACCATGCGGCATTCTCGCTGTTTTCTTTTCTGTTGACGGTACATGTGCTGTACAGCAGTGTGCCGCCCGGCTTTACGTACGATGCGGCATTCGCAAGGATTGCCCGCTGAATCCGTACCAGCTCCTCTTCTTTTTCTTTTGAAGCGTAATATTTGATATCCGGCTTTCTGCCGATGACGCCGTATCCGGTGCACGGCAGGTCCGCAATCACAACGTCCGCTTTTCCGATCCATTCCGCATCGAGCTGTTCCGCATCTTTTACCTTCGGCACGACGCAGGAAACACCTGCTCTCTGCACATTTTCCCGGATCAGATCGACCTTGTATTCGGTGAGATCACGCGCTTCCACGCATCCCTGATTTCTCATTTTATCTGCTGCATGGAGGCTCTTTCCGCCCGGTGCTGCGCAGAGATCCAGCACCTGGTCACCCGGCGCGGGATCCGCCAGATGCGACGCCATCATGGAGCTCACATCCTGAATCTGGAACCGGCCTTCCTGGAAGGCATTCAGTGATGCGATCGTCTCAAAGTTTTTCAGATAGAACGCCTCGCCAAGATACGGCGCTTTTTCCAGCTCTGCCCCCTGGCTTTCCAAGCTTTTCTTCGTCTCCTCGATCGTATTGTTCCAGCGGTTGATACGGATCGTCACCTGTTTTTCTTTCAGGAAATCCGCCATCATCGTTTCTGCCGTTTCTTTTCCGTACTGGGATACGAACTCCTCAACCAGAAATTCCGGCATGGAGTATTTCACGGAAAGATACTGCGTAGTATTGTTCTCCTTCGGCATCGGCAGATGATCTTTCTCCCGCACGATCGTGCGCAGAACGCCGTTGACAAAGCCCTTTAAGTTGTAAAAATGCTTCTTTTCCGCCAGTTTCACCGCCTCATTGACGACTGCCGAATCCGGTACTGCGTCAAGAAAACGGATCTGGTACACCGACATCCGTAAGATCGCACGAATCACCGGCTTGCATTTGTTGATCTTGATTTTGGAATACTGATTGATGATGTAGTCATTCTGGATGCCGTATTCCACGGTTCCCTCGCAGACCCGCTTGATAAACGCACGGTCCTGCCGCGGCAGGAACTGGTATTTATCGAGGGCGTCCCTTACAGCAAGATGGCAGGGCGTTTTCTCCCTGTCCATCTCAAGCAGAATGTTCATAATCAGCTCTCTTGTATTGATTGTATCAGTCATCATTTCTCCTAAATGCTCCGGATAAAATCAGCAGCCGGAGCAGCTGCAGCAGAGAACCGATCACCGCTGCCACGTATGTCATGGCTGCAGCCCAGAGTACTTTCTTGACTCCGTCGTGTTCCGTCTCTGTCACCATACCGCCCTCACTGAGCATTTTTAATGCTCTTCTCGACGCATCGAACTCGACCGGAAGTGTTACCACCTGGAATGCCAGTGCCAGCACAAACAGCCAGATCCCGGCTTTCACCAGCATCGGAAGGCTGAAAATCAGTCCGATCAGGAACAGCGGCCAGAAAAGCTGGGATCCAAGATTCGCTGCCGGAACAATGGCGCTTCTTACTTTCAGCGGCACGTAATCCGTATTGTGCTGTACGGCATGGCCGCACTCATGCGCTGCGACGCCGATCGCTGCGACTGAGGTTGAATCGTAAACCGCATCCGATAAATTCACGGTTTTTGTCCGCGGATCATAGTGATCGGTCAGTTTACCGGATACGTGGCGGACGGTCACATCGTAGATGCCGGCCTGATGCAGAATGCGCATCGCCGCCTCGCGTCCCGTCATGCCGCTGTACGAGCGGACGGTCTGATATTTGCTGAAAATCGTGTTCATGCGGGCGGATACCGCCATGGAAATCAGTGCGGCAAGAATCACCAGCAGATACGTACTGTCATAAAAAAGTCCCATATCGTTTTTCTCCTTTTTTCTCAGGCACAGCAGCCATCACACCGCTGTGCAGTTCCCCGCCTTAACTTCAGGTTGCTTTTTCTCTTTTATTCGCCAAGTCTGGTACCCGGCTCGATCGCATAGCCGCGCAGGAAATCGGCGGTTTTCATCCGTTTCTTTCCTTCGAGCTGCAGCTCCTCGATCACCAGAATGCCGTCTCCCGTCTTTACATGGAGACCTGTCTCATCTGCCACCCAGACTTTTCCGGCACTCTTCGTCGGATTCTGTCCCGGAATTTTCGAGAACAGATCGCCGCCGAACATGGCAATGACTTTGGCATCCCAGATTTTCAGGTTCTTTCCGTTTACTTTTGTAAAAGCACTCGGCCACGGGCTCATCGCACGGATCTGACGTTCGATCTCAACGGCACTCTTCGTCCAGTCGATCTTTCCGTCTTCTTTTTTGATCATCCGCGCATACTCTGTGGTGCTTATCTCCGGCTGTTTTTCCGGTGTCACTTCGCCTTTTTCAAGTTTTGGAAGTGTCTCCACCAGAAGTTTTGCTCCGGCTGCGGCGAGCTTGTCAAAGAGACTGCCGCCGGTCTCATCTGCTGCAAGCGGAACTTCCACTTTCGTCAGCATATCGCCTGTGTCGAGGCCTTCATCCATCTTCATAATGGTTACGCCGCTCACTTCATCGCCGTTCATGACAGCCCACTGGATCGGCGCTGCTCCGCGGTAAGCCGGAAGCAGGGATGCATGAACGTTGATGCATCCGTATTTCGGCATATCCAAAATCTCTTTTGGAATAATCTGGCCGAATGCAACGACAACGATCACATCCGGCTCCATTTTCCGGATCTCCTCGATCGCCTCTGCATCCCGCACGCGGCGCGGCTGATAGACCGGAAGGCCGTGTTTTTCGGCTGCCTCTTTCACCGGTGTCGGCATCATCTGTTTTCCGCGGCCCTTCGGTTTGTCCGGCTGGGTCACAACGCCTGTGATCTCATAACCGGCCTCCACGAGTGCCTCAAGTGTTCCCACGGAGAAATCCGGGGTTCCCATAAATACCACTTTCATCTGAAGTCATCTCCTTTATTTTAAGACTTACTCTTCGTCCTCGTACTCCTCATACTCATCGTACGTGTTGTCCCAAAGCTCGCCTTCTACTTTTTCTGTATACATATGTCCGTCGAGGTGATCACACTCGTGGCAGATGCAGCGGGCAAGAAGTTCGGTTCCCTCCAGTTCAAACGGCTGCATGTCGCGGTCCAGCGCTCTTACCTTTACGTAATTCGGACGGGTTACTGTACCGGATTTTCCCGGAAGGCTTAAGCAGCCTTCTGCTCCTGTCTGGCTTCCGGAAGTCTCCAGGATTTCCGGATTGATCAGAAGATGTGGGGTTCCATCCACATCCATGACTACGATTCTCTTTAAGATGCCGACCTGCGGTGCGGCAAGGCCGACACCGTTTGCCTCATACATGGTGTCAAACATGTCGTCGATCAGCTCGCTGATTCTTGGTGTCATCTTCTCCACCGGTCTGCATTTTTTCGTTAATACGCGGTCGCCTACGACTCTGATTTCTCTGATTGCCATAATTCTTTTCCTTTCTTTTGCTCTTCTATTATAAATAATCTATGTGTAAATAGTATGAAAAAACTAATACTTTCTGCTGAAGTCAAACTGTAAATAAACGGTACGGAAGCCTTTGTTAATCTCGATATACCGCTCCAGTTTTTCCCGCAGCTCTGCCAGCACCTCTTCCTGCGGCGCGCGTACATACACGGCCATGCGGTACAGGTCATTGATTTTCGACACTGCCTCACTTGCCGGGCCGATGATCTGGACTTCGCGGTTTCCCCGGATGCGGATGAGATATCTGCGAATGTATTCCATCGCCTGCGTCAGATGCGCTTCATCCTCCCCGGCTCCGTGGATCGCCAGAAGCTCCGCCGCCGGGGGATATCCCATCAGACGGCGGTAGTCCATTTCTTTCTCGTAAAATGTCCTGTAATCCTGCTCTGCCGCCGTCTGAATGCTGTAATGTTCGGGATGGTACGTCTGAATGACTGCCATTCCCGGCTTTTCGCCTCTTCCGGCGCGGCCGACTGCCTGCGTCAGCAGCTGGAACGTACGCTCCCCGGCACGGTAATCGACTGCATTCAGGGAGAGATCCGCCGCCAGCGCTCCCACCAGCGTGACATTCGGGAAATCGTGGCCTTTTACGATCATCTGGGTTCCAATCAGGATATCGGCCTCCCCCGCCGCAAATGAGGACAGGATTTCTTCATAACTGTTTTTCGTTTTTGTCGTGTCGCCGTCCATCCTAAGAACGCGTGCCTTTGGAAACAGCTTTTTCACGTTCTGCTCGATCTGCTGTGTGCCGGCACGGAAGCCGCCGATGTACGGGGAACCGCACGACGGGCACGCATGTACCTGCGGTGTTTCATAACCGCAGTAATGGCAGACGAGCTTTCCGTTATTGTGTGCTGTCAGTGATACATCGCAGTGCGGGCATTTCATCACATAGCCGCATGCACGGCATGAGACGAAGCCCGCATAGCCTCTGCGGTTCAGAAACAGTACAACCTGTTCCTTTTTTTCAAGCCGTTTTTCGATCTCTTCCCGCAGTTTTCCGGACAGAATCGAACGGTTTCCCATCTGTAATTCTTCCCGCATATCCGCGATCCATACGGACGGAAGTGCTGCATTTCCGTACCGCGCATCCATCCGGAACAGCGCGTACGCTCCCGTCTCGCAGGCGTAAGAAGCATCCACCGACGGCGTTGCCGAACCCATCACCACATGGGCATGCTCCAGCCCGGCACGGCGCACGGCGGTCTCCCTTGCATGGTAGCGCGGCGTCACTTCACTTTTATAGGAGGTTTCATGCTCCTCATCGATTACGATCAGCCCCAGATCCGGAAACGGTGCAAAGAGTGCGGAACGCGGACCGATCATAATACTGACCTCCCCGCGCCGCGCGCGCTCCATCTGGTCGGCGCGCTCGGACGGTGTCATCCGCGAATTGACCACCGTGACCCTTGTTCCAAACCGTGCGCAGAACCGCTCCACGTTCTGATACGTCAGCGCAATCTCCGGGATCAGCACGATCACCTGTTTTCCTTCCTTCAGCACTCGCTCCATCAGCTCCATATAGACGAGCGTTTTGCCGCTTCCCGTCACACCGCGGATCAGGCAGGGGCGGTTCTGCCCTTCCCATTCCTTTCGAATGCCGTCCACCACGGCCTGCTGCTGTTCGTTTGGTTTTCCCGCAGTTGTTCTTCCTGCCGCATCGGATACCGGATTTCTCCAGGTGCTCGTACGGCGGATTTCCAACACGCCCTGCTCTTCCATCACGTGCAGCGTATCTGCCGTGATTTTCAGTTCCTTGCTCACAACCGGCCCTGGAAGAACCGGCTGGGCCAGCAGCGCGTTTAAGAGACGGATTCTCGCTTTATAATTTTTCTTTCTGTAGTTTTCCAGCAGCTCCTCACACTCTGCGGGATCTGCAAGAAGCGCAATTTCGCGGGTTTCTTTCCCGCGCGCCTTTACTTTGACCGGAAGCACCGTCTTTAACGCCTGGATCATCGTCGATCCGTACGTATGACGCATCCACGCGGCGAGCGCGATGAGCTTCGTCTCTACAGTCGCCGCATCCTTTTGTACCGCAAGGATGGCCTTCATCCGGTCCTGCGGATATTTCGGCTCGTTTCCGACGGAAAGCACATAGCCGGTGATCGTACGGTTTCCGTTTCCAAACGGAATCTGTACCGCCGTTCCCGGACCGATCTCCCCTGTCAGTTCCGGCGGAACCTTGTACTGAAAGGTCCGGTCCAGTTTTTCATTTGTGATATCTACGATTACATCAGCGTAAACGCTGCTCATACATTCCCCTTACTTTCTTCCAGTATTTCCCGGATCAGCACGCGCTCATCCATCTCGTACCGTTTCCCCTTCCGGATCTGATACGTTTCGTGGCCTTTTCCCGCGAGCACCACGAGATCGCCCGGCTGCCGGTTTTCGATCACATACCGGATCGCCTCCTTACGGTCTGCAATCTCAACGAAAGCGCCTTCTGTTTTCCCGATTCCCGTCCGGATATCGTCCAGAATCGCCTGTGGTTCCTCATCCCGCGGATTGTCCGAGGTGATGACGGTCAGATCCGCCAGACGCCCCGACACCTCTCCCATCTGGAATCTCCGGTTCCGCGCGCGGTTTCCGCCGCAGCCGAAGAGACAGATCAGGCGCTTCGGATGGTATTTCCGCAGTGTCTTTAACAGGCTTTCGAGGCTCATCGCATTGTGTGCGTAGTCAATGAGAAGCGTCATTTCCGGATACACCGGAACTGCCTCACACCGCCCACGGACGCGGACTGCGGAAAGTGCCTCCTGCATCGCCTTTTCCGGGATTCCCATCTGCGCGCAGACCGCAATGGCGGCAAGCGAGTTGGAAACGGAAAACAGACCCGGCAGATCTACCCGTACCGGAAAATCCGCTGCGCCCTGCACCCGGTATGAGACACCGAGCACGCCGGGCGCCTGATCGAGTGCTGCATCTGCTGCCATAAAATCAGCTTTTTCCCTGCATCCGAATGTCACCAGACGGCAGGTGCTCTGCCTTATGATCTCCGGAAACCTTTTGTCATCCCGGTTTACAATTCCGGTTCTGCAGGTGCGAAGCAGCTTCTTTTTGCAGGACAGATATTCTGCAAACGATGCATGCTCCCCGGCGCCAATGTGGTCGTTTCCAATGTTGGTGAACACACCGTAATCAAACGTAAATCCATCACACCGGTGCTGTTTTTCCGCCTGCGAGGAAACCTCCATCACAACATGGGTGCAGCCCTCCCGCATCATTTCAGAAAACAGCTTCTGCAGCACAACAGGCTCCGGCGTTGTATTTTCTGACGGAATGCTTTTTTCCCCGATCCTCGTCTCGATCGTTCCGATGAGTCCTGCGCGGATCCCTGCTTTTCGCAGGATTTCGTAAATCATATATGCCGTCGTCGTCTTTCCCTTCGTGCCGGTCACTCCGATTGTCACAAGGTGCTGCGCCGGATCGTCCTCCCAGGCACAGGAAAGCTGTGCGAGTGCTTCTCTGCTGTCCTTTACTACGAGTACGGTTACCTTTTCCGGAATCCCTTCCAGTTCCCGCTCCGCAACCAGGACAGCAGCGCCCCTCTCGACTGCTTCTTCTGCATATACGTGCCCGTCCATCCTGTTTCCGCGGATGCAGACAAACACGTTCTGCGGCTGTACTTTTCTGCTGTCGCATGTGATTCCTGTAACTTCCGCATCCAGACTGCCCTGCTGGAGCTGATATGCGATCCGTTTTCGTAACGTGCGCATGTTTTTCATGCCGGGACCTCCCTTTCACGTTTCAAATCCCTACGACTCAGATACTTTTATAGAATACCATAGTCCGAAAAACATTTCAATGTGCGCAATGTCGGTTTCTTCTTGATTTTTGCCTCCATAAACTTTATAATAGTTTTATATTGATGCCTGGTTTTTTCGTATCAAAATCTATGAACTGCAAAGAGAGGTATCTTCCAATGAAAAGAAAAAAAATAGTTGTTGCACTGGGACACAAAGCTCTTGGAACGACGCTGCCGGAACAGAAAGCAGCCGTAAAACGTTCCGCAAAAGTAATCGCAGATCTCGTTGCTGCCGGCGCTGATGTTGTCATCACCCACAGCAATGCGCCGCAGGTCGGCATGATCCACATGGCGATGAATGAATTCGGCAAAATGCACACCGACTACAGCGCAGCCCCGATGTCTGTCTGCTCCGCTATGAGCGAAGGCTACATCGGCTACGACCTGCAGAACGCCATCCGTGCTGAGCTTCTCCGCAGAGGAATCTTCAAAACCACATCCACGATTCTTACACAGGTTGAAGTAGATCCGTACGACGATGCCTTCAACAATCCGGTCAAACTGATCGGCCGTACGCTTACCAAAGAGGAGGCTGACGCAGAGGAAGAAAAAGGAAACTACGTAACGAAAACCGAGGACGGCTACCGCCGAATCGTTGCTGCTCCGAAGCCGCAGGATATCGTAGAGATCGACTCCATCCGTCTTCTTCTCGATGCCGGACAGGTTGTCATCGCAGCAGGCGGCGGCGGAATCCCGGTTCTCCCACAGAATGAAGAGTTAAAGGGTGCATCCGCAGTCATCGAAAAAGACCTCACCAGCGGCCTGATGGCAGAAATGCTGAACGCAGACATGCTGATGATCCTGACCAGCGTGGAAAACGTTTCCATCAACTACGGTACCCCGGACGAAAAACCGCTGGAGCACATCACCGTTGCTGACGCGAAGAAATACATCGCAGAAGGCCAGTTCGGAGAAAACTCCATGCTGCCGAAGATGGAAGCAGCTGTTTCTTTCCTCGAGAAAGGCATCGGCCGTACCGCAGTCATCACTTCCATTGATTCCGCACTCGCCGGATTCCAGGGAAAAACAGGTACGATTATCGAGTAATACAAAGTATACAAAAAAAGGATTCCCGCGAGTGGGAATCCTTTTTTTCTACTCTTTTTCCGGACTAAAAAACCAGATTAGAAAGTAAATTTATCTGCAAAGTAAGCATCGAGATCCTCAATTTTAATTCTCTCCTGCTCCATGGTGTCACGGTCACGGACGGTAACAGCACCATCGGTCTCGGAATCGAAGTCATAGGTGATGCAGTACGGAGTACCGATCTCATCCTGACGGCGATACCGTTTTCCGATATTTCCACGGTCATCAAACTCGCAGTTGTATTTCTTGGACAGCTCTGCAAAGACTTTCTCAGCGCCCTCGTTCAGCTTCTTGGAAAGCGGAAGCACACCGATTTTTACCGGTGCCAGTGCCGGATGGAAATGCATCACAGTACGAACATCATTCTTCTCTGCGTCGAGAACTTCCTCGTCATAAGCGCTGCACAGGAATGCCAGAACGACACGGTCAGCACCAAGAGACGGCTCGATAACATACGGGATGTATTTCTCGTTCTTCTCTGGATCGAAATAGGTCATATCCTGTCCGGATACATTCTGATGCTGGGTCAGGTCGTAATCGGTACGGTCTGCGATTCCCCACAGCTCGCCCCATCCGAACGGGAACAGGAACTCGATATCGGTTGTTCCCTTGCTGTAGAAGCACAGCGCTTCCGGAGAATGGTCTCTTGCACGCATCTCTTCGTCTTTCATGCCGAGGCTCTTCAGCCAGTTGATGCAGAAGCCTCTCCAGTACTGGAACCAGTCAAGATCGGTGCCAGGCTCGCAGAAGAACTCCAGCTCCATCTGCTCGAACTCACGGGTACGGAAGGTGAAGTTACCCGGTGTAATCTCGTTACGGAAAGATTTACCGATCTGGCCGATTCCGAACGGAATTTTCTTTCTGGAAGTACGCTGTACGTTTTTGAAGTTTACGAAGATACCCTGTGCAGTCTCAGGACGAAGATATACGGTGTTCTTCGCATCCTCTGTAACACCCTGGAAGGTTTTGAACATCAGGTTGAACTGACGGATATCGGTAAAGTTATGTTTTCCGCAGGACGGACACGGAATCTGATGCTCCTCGATGAAGTTCTTCATCTCTTCCTGGGACCATGCGTCTACGCTGCCGCCTTCGATTTCAATGCCTTTTTCCTCACAGAAGTCTTCGATCAGCTTGTCTGCACGGAAACGCTCGTGGCACTCTTTACAGTCCATCAGAGGATCGGAAAATCCGCCGAGATGACCGGAAGCTACCCATGTCTGCGGGTTCATCAGGATCGCGCAGTCAACACCTACGTTGTGCGGGCTCTCCATGACGAATTTCTGCCACCATGCTTTTTTCACGTTGTTTTTCAGCTCAACACCGAGCGGGCCGTAATCCCAGGTATTTGCCAGGCCGCCGTAGATTTCGGAACCCGGATATACAAAACCTCTGGATTTTGCTACTGCCACAATTTTGTCCATTGTCTTTTCCATAGTTAGTTACTCCTCTATTTTATTTGTTTACTTACCATAAACAACAATAACAGGACTGGCAAGAAGAACGTCCTGCTCATATTCCTGCTCTGTTTCTTCTGTCTTAGTCTGCTCTGATGATGACGCAGAAGCACTCTCTGTGGACTTTGTGGTCCACTCGCCGGCCGTATCCACCGTGTTTTTTCCTTTGATCACGGCTGTACCGGAAACGCAGAGCACCGGATCTTCCGTTACGATTTCCAGCGGCTCCTCGCAGACAATCACGCGTACATGCTTAACGCCTTTGACCGCATCTTCGACTGAAACCTCATTGCCTTTAGAATCGACAAAGGAAGCGGAAAAATCATATCCCGCTTCTTCTGCCTCATCCAGCGTGCCTGCGAAAAATTCTGCTCCGTGATAATCCGCGTAGGACTGGTAATCTCCGTATTCCATCCGGATCTCCACCTTGTCCTCTTTGATCTGGCATTTTTCCAGCTTCACGGAATCCGCATCGCCGCGCTCCTCTGTGAATTTTTTGATGTCATCCTCCACAAAGACCTTCAGTTCGTCTTCCGTGTAATCATCGTCTTTGCTGTAATCTTCCACAATGGCTTCTGTCACAACACCATTTTTGCTCACATAGACAGATGTCGTTGTCACATCTTTTAACTTCTCACAGCCCGACAGCAGCACGGAAGCCGCTGTCAGAACTGCGAGAAGCTGTCCTGCTTTTTTCATAAAAATCCTCTAAAAACCGCCTGAATTATTTGTTGCGGTAAATGATATCGTCTCTTCCCGGCCCGTTGGAGATCATGGTGATCGGGAATCCGATTTCTTTCTCTACAAACTCGATGTAGTTTCTGCAGTTCTCCGGCAGCTCCTCGTATTTCTTGATGCCGCGGATATCGCATTTCCATCCCGGAAGGGTTTTCAGAACCGGTTTTGCTTTCTCAAGAATGCTGGTGTTCGGGAAATCGTGGATTTCTTTTCCGTCTACTTCGTATGCTACGCAAACCGGAATCTCGTCCAGATATCCGAGAACGTCAAGTACGGTAAATGCTACATCGGTGGTACCCTGCATTCTGCAGCCGTAACGGGAAGCAACACAGTCGAACCATCCCATACGTCTCGGGCGGCCTGTGGTTGCACCGAACTCTCCGCCGTCTCCGCCGCGTCTTCTGAGCTCATCTGCCTCATCGCCGAAGATCTCGGAAACGAAAGCACCTGCTCCTACTGCGCTGGAGTAAGCTTTGCATACGGTTACGATTTTCTTGATTTCATATGGCGGAACACCTGCTCCTACTGCGCCGTAGCCGGCCAGTGTGGAAGAAGAAGTTACCATCGGGTAAATTCCGTGATCCGGGTCTTTTAAGGAACCAAGCTGACCCTCAAGCAGGATCTCCTTGCCTTCCTGAATCGCGTTCCACAGGAATGCGGAAGTATCGCATACGTATGGCTCAACCATTTTTTTGTATTCCATCAGCTCTGCATAGATCTCATCCGGATTTAACTGCGGTTTGTGATACAGATGCTCGAGCAGAATGTTCTTGGTTTCGCATACGGATTTCAGTTTCTCTTTCAGGTGCTCATCGTCGAACAGCTCGTTTACCTGGAAACCGATTTTTGCATATTTATCTGAGTAGAACGGAGCGATACCGGATTTGGTGGAACCAAAGGATTTTCCGCCCAGACGCTCTTCCTCATACTGATCGAACAGGATGTGGTACGGCATTACCATCTGTGCACGGTCGGAAATTTTGATCTTCGGTGCCGGCACTCCCTTCGAAACGATCTCATTTAACTCTTTGATCAGAACCGGAATATTGAGTGCAACACCGTTTCCGATTACGCTTGTTGTGTGGCTGTAAAATACGCCGGATGGAAGGGTATGAAGTGCAAACTTTCCATAGTTGTTTACAATGGTATGGCCTGCATTCGCACCACCCTGGAAACGGACAATAATGTCTGCCTCTTTTGCGAGCATATCGGTAATCTTACCTTTTCCCTCGTCTCCCCAGTTTGCTCCTACTACTGCCTTAATCATGTGACATCCTCCTAATTCAACGTATACTTGCGGCCTCTTTGTTTCGGCCGTTCATGCATAGTATACCATGTTTTCTTCATAAGTAAAACTTATTATTACTTATAAAATTTGTTTTTTTATTATTTCTGTTTATCAAACGCATCAGACGTTGATTTCCGCAGTCATGCCAAGTGCCTCTTTGTTTGCCTCAAGCACCGGATTAACTACGTTCTTCAGAAATGCGTCAACCTGTACGGATGCGCGGCCTGTGTATTTGGACGGATCCATCGTCTTTTCCAGCTCTTCTTTGGTCAGATGGAACATCTCATCCGCTGCGATCAGATCCAGAAGATCGTTGTCGCGGCCTTCCTCTTTGACATGTTTTCCGGCGATCATGGACAGCTCGCGGATTCTCTCATGCAGCTCCTGACGGTCGCCGCCTGCTTTTACCGCATCCATCATGATATTCTCAGTTGCCATAAACGGAAGCTCTGCCATCATGTGTTTTAAGATAACCTTTGGATAAACCACAAGTCCGTCTACGACGTTCATGCACAGATCCAGGATACCGTCGATGGCAAGGAAGCCTTCCGGAATGGAAAGTCTCTTGTTTGCAGAGTCATCGAGGGTTCTCTCAAACCACTGTACAGAAGAGGTGATGGCCGGATTTAATGCATCGGTGATCACATAACGGGACAGGGATGCGATACGCTCGCTTCTCATCGGATTTCTCTTGTATGCCATGGCGGAAGATCCGATCTGTCCTTTCTCGAACGGCTCCTCAACTTCTTTTAAGTGCTGCAGAAGACGGATGTCGTTGGAGAATTTTGTTGCGCTTGCCGCAATGCCTGCCAGAACGTTTAATACTCTCGTATCGACTTTTCTGGAATACGTCTGTCCGGAAACAGGATAGCAGTTCTTGAAGCCCATTTTCTCAGCGATCATCGGATCGATCTTGTCGATGGTCTCCTGATCTCCGTCGAACAGCTCTAAAAAGCTTGCCTGTGTGCCTGTTGTTCCTTTGGAGCCGAGCAGCTTTAAGGTGCTCTGTACGTACTCGAGATCTTCAAGATCCATTAAGAACTCCTGCATCCACAGGGTTGCACGTTTTCCGACGGTGGTCGGCTGTGCCGGCTGGAAGTGGGTGAAGGCAAGGGTCGGCTGGTCTTTGTAGGTATCCGCAAATTTTGCCAGCTCAGCGATAACGTTCACCAGTTTTTTCTTCACCAGCTTTAAGGCTTCGTTCATGACAATGATATCGGTATTGTCGCCTACGTAGCAGCTGGTTGCTCCCAGATGGATGATTCCTTTTGCTTTCGGACACTGTACGCCGTAGGCATACACATGGGACATTACGTCATGACGGCAGACTTTCTCTCTTTCTTTTGCCACATCGTAGTTGATGTTCTCGGCATTTGCTTTCAGTTCTTCGATCTGCTCATCTGTAATAGAAAGTCCCAGTTCTTTTTCTGTCTCAGCCAGCGCAATCCATAACTTTCTCCAGGTACGGAATTTCATATCCGGGGAGAAGATGTACTGCATCTCCTTGCTTGCATAACGTTCGGAAAGAGGGCTTACATATCTGTCAGTTCCGCTCATAGACACGATTCTCCTTTTCTTGTCAAAATGTGTATTCGGTTTCTCTTTTATCCCCGCTCTTTTTCATCCCCAAAAACAGAATGGGACGTATAAAGAGCGTGTTTGAAATACGTTTCAACCACGCTCTAGTATAACGCATGTTGTTTTTTTAGGCAAGTGCAACGTCGTTACTTCTCACGAAATTTTCCCAAAAAGCCCTGCATTCTGGCATTTTCGGAATCGAAGACTTCGTCCGGTGTTCCCTCCACGGCGATCACACCCTGGTCCATAAAGATGACGCGGTCGGAAATTTCCCGGGCAAAATTCATCTCGTGGGTAACGATCACCATCGTCATGTTCATCTCCGCAAGAGATTTGATGACCTTTAAAACTTCGCCTGTCAGCTCCGGATCGAGTGCCGATGTCGGCTCATCGAAAAAGAGCACCTTCGGTTTCAGCATCAGCGCGCGCGCAATCGCAACTCTCTGACACTGGCCGCCGGAAAGCTGACACGGATACGCCTTTTCCTTTCCGGTCAGACCCATTTTTCCAAGCAGCTCTTCCGCCTGTGCTTCCACCTCCGCGCGGTTTCGCTTCTGTACATAGATCGGCGCATCGCAGAGATTTTTCATAACATTATAATGAGGAAACAGATGGAAACTCTGGAATACCATTCCAAAATTCTCCTGTATTTTCCGTAGTACGGCAGGCTTCGCATAGACGGATTTTCCGTTTTCCATTGTAACTGCCTGCTTGCCAAGGTACGCCAGATCACCGCCGTCCATCGTTTCAAGCATTGCCGCGCACCGCAGCAGTGTCGATTTTCCCGATCCCGACGGGCCGATAATCGAGAGCACCTCGCCCTCTTCTACTTTGAGGGAAATATCTTTTAACACTTCGAGATCCCCAAAGCTCTTTTTTACATGGTTCATTTCCAGATAAATCATATCGTTTTCCGCTCTCTTCTATAGTTAATGATAATAAGAAAATTTCTTTTCCAAAAGTTCCATCACCCACGCCACGACAAAATTAAAGATGTAGTAGAAAATACCGGCGGCGACGAACGGAACCATCGTGGTCTTGGCCGCCGCGATCTGTTTTGCGATCGTGAACATTTCCACATAGGAAATGGAAAAGGCCAGCGACGTATCCTTGACCAGCGTAATCACCTCATTGGTGATCGCCGGCAGAATCCGTTTCACAACCTGCGGCAGAATAATGCGGACAAACGTCTGTCCCTTCGAATAACCAAGAAGCTTTGCTGCCTCGTACTGTCCACGATCCATCGAAACGATGCCGGAGCGGTAGATTTCTGCAAAATAGGCGCCGTAGTTTAAGGCAAATCCGGTGATAATCGCCGGAAAGCGCCATTTTCCGATGTTCATACCGAACAGATAGAACGGTCCGAAGTAAACCACCATGAGCTGCAGCATCAGAGGCGTGCCGCGCATCAGGGAGATATAGAGCCGGAAAATTCCGCTCACAATCCGGTTTTTCGACATACGCCCGAAGGCGATCAGCAGACCGAGCGGCAGGGAAAATACGAGCGTCAGGACAAATATCGAGATCGTTCCCGCCATTCCGGTACTAAGCTGTGATAGAATTATGGACAACTTCATGCTGCTTTACTCTCCTTTTTTCTCCAGACACACCATGTCTGCGATTCCGTATTTTTCTGCGAGCTTGTCGAATGTTCCGTCGGCCAGAACCTGCTGCAGGCCTTCGTTTACTTTATCGCAGAGCTCGGTATTTCCTTTTTTGAATCCGATCGCATATTTCTCAGAGTTCAGGTACTCGTCGAGGATTTTGTATCCTTCTCCGCGGCTTTCCAGCTGATATTTGGCAACGCCGATATCCATGGCAACCGCATCGATGGAACCTGCCTGAAGCTCTACAAACGCATTGTTGTAATCCGGGAACTGCTGCAGAGCGGCGAAAGTATCGGCGAGTTCTTTCTGACCGCCTTCTTCCTCACTCTGTAAAAGATCGAGTGCTGCGGATGCTGCCTGCACACCAACCGTCTTTCCTGCCAGATCGGACAGGCTGTTGATGCCGGAATTCTCGGATACGACCATCACCTGGCTGTTGTCCACGTACGGATCGGACCAGGTGTAATCGTCCTCTCTGCCGTTCATGGTAAAGCCGTTCCAGATGCAGTCAATCGCACCAGAATTCAGCTCGGTATCTTTCGCATCCCAGTTGATCGGGGTTTTTACCAGCTTCCAGCCGTAAATCTCGCAGACTGCCTCGGCGAGCTCCAGGTCAAATCCGGTGTAATCGCCGGTCTCATCGTCCATGTAGCCGTACGGCGGGTATTCTGCATCGAAGCCTACGGTAAAGGTTGTCGTTCCGTCTGCAGAAGAGGATGCTGCTCCTGCTGATGAGGCAGATGTTTTTGCTGTGTCTGCAGAGCCGCAGCCAGCCAGCAGGGCAGATGCACAAAAGGCTGCTGTCAAAATGCTAACCATTTTCTTTTTCATAATAATCTTCTCCTTTTTTACGTGATCATGTTATCACTGTACTACGCTAAACTAATTGGTATCCTACCATACTCCGGCACCTCCTGTCAACCCGCACCGGTTAAATAATCCAGAAAACCTGTTCCAACACAAAAAAGTCTCCGAAACGGTCAGCAGATTCTGCTTTTTTCCGTCTTCGGAGACTTTGATTTTTCTATTTTGGATAACTATTTATAAACCCTTGTTACACGGCTGCTGATATCGCAGAGCATCTCGTAATCGAAACGTGCCGCCGGGTTGGCGATCTCTTCGATCGTGATGGTCTCATCCCCGTCGGTTCCGACAAGCGTTACAACGTCCTCCACCTGCACATCCGGGATGTCGGTCACGTCCACCATCATCTGATCCATACAGATTCTTCCGATGATCGGTGCTTTTTTCCCGTGGATCAGCACACAGCCCTGGTTCGAGAGAGCTCTCGGATAGCCGTCTGCATAGCCGGCTGAAACAGTTGCGATCCGTGTCATCGGTTTCTCGGTCACATACGTGGCACCGTAGCTGACGCCGATGCCCGGGCCGACTTCCTTCACATGGATGACATGGCTCTTCCAGGAAAGCGCCGGGATCAGATCGAGGCGCTCTTTTTTTACCTCCTCGGATGGGTAAATGCCGTAGGTGATGATACCGGAACGCACCATCTCAAAGCGGTGATCGTCAAATTCCATGATTCCGGCGGAGTTGCAGATATGGCGAAGCGGAATCGTCACGCCGCGCTCTGCTAAAAGTGCCGTCATCTTATCATATTTTTCCATCTGCATCGAACAGTACGTCTTGTCTTCCTGATCGGCGCAGGAGAAATGCGTAAACATACCTTCCAGCTCGATGTGCGGAAGATCCGCGATTTTTGCCGCCTCATCCGCATCGTGCTCCGTCACCTGGAAGCCGATCCGCGTCATGCCGGTATCGACCGCAAGGTGTGCTTTTGCTTTCCGGTTCTGGCGTGCTGCCTCTTTTTCGAGGGCAAGCGCCTGTGCGTAGCTGTCGATCGTCTGAGTGATGTCGTATTCCACAAGGTCGCCGTACTGGGACGGGGACACGTAGCCGAGAATCAGGATCGGCGCGGAAATGCCGTTTTCTCTGAGCTCGACAGCCTCCTCGATGGTTGCGGTTGCAAAATAATCAACCTGGTTTTCCAGATAGGATGCTACCGGAACGGCACCGTGGCCGTAGGCGTTCGCTTTTACAACGCCAAGGAGTTTCACGCCCTCCGGTAGTCTTTTTTTCACTTCTCTGATGTTATGCCCGATCGCTTCGAGTGAAATCTCTGCATAACAGCGTAAGTATCTGTTCACTTTTTTCCTTCTTTCTTTCCGTACTTTTTCTGAGACGCCAAAACGTGCCTGAAAACTCTTTCGGATTATTTTCAGACACGCTCTCGTATCAGATTCCGGCTGTGCCGGTTTTTATTTGTCCGGTCTGCGGATGGCGGAATAGATATTTTTTACATTTTTCAGCACTACATGCGTTCTTGTCGCATCGACGCCCGGAAGGCTCATCACCTGGCGGTGGATTTCTTCGAGTTCGTCGGATGAGTGACAGGAAATGCGGATAATCAAATCAAAATCTCCGGTCTGATAATAGCAGGATACGATGTACTCCAGTTTCTGGATCGCATCTGCAAAACTGTCAAAGAACTTCGGATGCTCCAGGCTGACTTCCATCAGCGCGGTCATCTCATTTCCCGTTTTCTTTTCGTCTACAATAATGGTGTATTCTTTAATCACTCCGGTTTCTTCCATTTTACGGATTCTCTCGATGACTGCAGAAACCGATAAATGAATCTCTTTGCTGATATTGGAAGCCGTCTCGCGGGCATTTTTCTGCAATATCTTCAGAATCTTATAATCAATGGCATCCATGTATTTTTCCTCCCATAAGAATTGACAGGGTTCTTCTTTCCAGATTTTAGCATAAAATTTCCCTGTCACTACCTTTCTATTATATCAAATTTTTCAGATAAGTCCAGTTTTTCCCAAAATATTTTATAGAAAGATTAGAATTTTTCTTTAAATTGCACAGATGTCGGTTTTTCTATTCTTCGAAGGTTTCTGCAATATCCCGCATCAGAATGCCGATCCCGAGATGCTGCTCCATTCTCCTGCATAGGGAAGTTCCCCTTTTTCTTTGTTTTTCGTTTTTTTATTATAGTACACTTTCCTTCCCGGAACAAGACTGATATTTACGTGCTATTCACCGGACGTTCACTCGCGCCATTTGCCCTGAATTTTCACCTTTTTCAGTATTTTAAAATTTTTTTCAATTTTTTTTAAAAAAGGGGTTGACTTTTCTCCGGCTTTCCTGTAGAATACGTTTTGTCAGTGAGGCACGGCAGTCAACAAGACAGAGAAAAAAATCAGTGCCAATCATCTGCGGGTGTAGTTCAATGGTAGAACACCAGCCTTCCAAGCTGGATACGTGGGTTCGATTCCCATCACCCGCTTCATCCTAAAGGATGAATATGCGCGAGTGGCTCAGGGGTGGAGTACAACCTTGCCAAGGTTGGGGTCGCGGGTTCGAATCCCGTCTCGCGCTCTTTTTATTACCGAAATTTCTTCACAGGAATTTCGGTTTTTTGTTTTTCCAAAAACTTTTTTACCAAAGAAAGGAATTCTTATGATTCAGGACATTGCTCCGCATAAATATTATGTAGATTACCAGCCTTCTGTTCCGAACGATACGGATCTTGTTTTAATTTACGGTCATCACACAATTCTGTGCAATTTCGAAGATCCCGAGATCCGCTACCCTTCCATTGTGGAAATTGCAGCTGTTTTTCCGGAGATTAAAGAAAAGGCAAAATTTCTGTTCCGCATTGATGAGACGGACTATTATGAACTGCGCAGTCCGCAGCTTCCGGAATTTGGCATCTGGAAATACGAAAATACACTAATTCTTCGCAGCGCCGTTCCGGGATGGCTCGGGTTTGCCGGTATCACCGGTTACCAGATCCACACCTGGTACACCGACCACACCTACTGCGGCCGCTGCGGAACGAAGATGCATGCGCCTGGAAATGAACGCGCGATGCAGTGCCCTTCCTGCGGCGCACTCTCCTATCCGGTCATCTGCCCGAGCGTCATCGTTGCCATCACCAACGGAGACCGTCTGCTGCTCACGAAGTACGCACCTTCCCACAGCAGCCACCGCCAGTACGCCCTCGTGGCCGGCTATACCGAGGTCGGTGAGACACTGGAACAGACGGTGCACCGTGAAGTCATGGAAGAAGTCGGATTAAAGGTCAAAAATCTGAGATACTATAAGAGTCAGCCGTGGTCCTTCAGCGGCTCGCTGCTCGCCGGATTTTACTGCGATGTGGACGGCGATCCGTCCATTACCCTCGACCGCGAGGAACTCTCCGTTGCCGAATGGTTTGACCGTGCTTCCCTCCCGGAGACCCCGAACCTCATCAGCCTGACCGGCGAGATGATCGAATGCTTCCGCCAGGGGAAAGAACCGAAACAGAACTAAGAAATCACTTTGTGACTTAGTCACAGAACTTCCCGTTCTGCTGTGATATTCTACAGTCACAACAGAAAAACAGTTACCGGGAATTACCCGTACAATAAAAAGGAGGACTTCTATTATGTCATTAATTCATGTTACATCCAAAAACTTCGAAAAAGCTCTGCAGGCAGCACCTGGCGTTGCCGTTGTTGATTTCTTTGCTACCTGGTGCGGACCGTGCAAAATGCTCGCCCCGGTCATCGAAGAGGCAGCTGAGGATATGCCGGAGATTCAGTTCTACAAAGTAGACGTTGACGAAGCACCGGAGCTGGCAAGATCCTTTAAAGTCATGAGCGTTCCGACCCTCGCTTTCTTCAAAAACGGCGAGCTCGTAAAGAAAAACGTCGGCGCCGTTTCCTATGAGGAGCTGGAAGAGCTGATTAACTCTGTAAAATAAACAGCGTAATATTGGAAATGCAGAAAAAACGTATCGGCACAAAAACCGATACGTTTTTTCTTGCATTTCTTTCTGTTCTTTTCTATCATGGAAGAAACGGCTGCTGCCGTAGTTTACAAAAGAACGTTCTTCTTCCGAAAGGAGTTTTATTTATGTCATCTTTTCTGGAATCCTGTTTTCAGGAGCATTATCCATTTTATTCAAAGCTTACCGCCGATGAACAGCAGACACTCGTGCTCTCTTCCGTCCTGACGACGTATCAGCGCGGCGATTTTCTCTACAGCTGTGACGATGACTGTCTCGGCGTTCTGCTTGTCCTCTCCGGCAAGCTCCGCATCTTTATCCAGTCCGGCGAGCAGCGGGAAATTACTCTGTTTACCACCGGTTCCGGCGAAGTCTGCACGCTGTCTGCCTCCTGTGCAATGCAGGAAATCAGCTTTGATATTCTGATTGAGGCCGAGGAGGAGACGAAAGTTCTCATCACTCCGGCCAGCACGTTCCGCAGACTGTTGAATCAGAATATTTACGTTGAAAACTACATTTACCGGGAAACAACGGAGCATTTTTCCGAAGTCATGTGGGCGATGGGCCAGCTTCTCTTTACGCGGCTTGACCAGCGCCTTGCCGGATATCTCGAGGATGAACGCATCCGTACCGGTTCCCCGGTGCTCTCCACCACGCACGAGCAGATCGCGCGGAACCTCGGCAGTGCCAGAGAGGTCGTTTCCCGCACCTTAAAGTCGTTCGAGAAAGACGGCATCGTCGCACTCTCCCGCGGCACGGTCACGATTCTTGATGTCAAAAAGCTCCGCGGCATCTGCCGGATGCGCCGATAGTTCTTCTACGCGCGCAAACATTTTCCCACAGGCTCTGCCCTGCCGCTCGAGAAAATATTTTTCAAAAGCGTTCTAACGGCACTCCATCTTAATTTCAATCTCATTTCCTTCCACGGCCACCTTCGCATAACTTCCGACGATCAGCGGCATCGCCGGATGAAGGTGTCCGATGTCGAGATCCATCACGATCGGCACGTTGTATTTTCCAAGCAGATCCGTCACGGCGCGGTACTGGTCGAGTTCCCCGAATTTCTGTCCGAACTGCAGCGGGCGGCCAATCAGAAAGCCTTTCACATATTGGAACCAGCCGGCGTGCTCCATCTGCCAGATTGCGCGGCGGATCGCAAAGACGTTCAGATCGCACGCTTCCAGAAACCAGACAAAACCGTCCTCTTTATATTTTTCCACAAAATCAACCGTTCCGTCGTACTTCGTTCCAAGAATATTGACGAGACAGTCGAGACAGCCGCCGATGAGCCGTCCCTCAAATGCACTGTCTGCATCCGGGAAGCGGCGCAGAACGCGCGGTTCTGTAATCTGGTACGGCAGATACGGATTTTCCTCGCTTCTGCCCTTCGCATCGTCTCTTTCCCATCCCTCATAGCCGCGGACGGTACGCACTTCTCCCGTCAGTACGCCAAACGCATCCACTACGGATTTATGCCACGGCTCCATGCCGAAATCACTCGCACACGGACCGTAAACAGCCGCCGTATCGCAGAGGGTCGGCAGAAGATACGTAAAATGCGTATTGTCAGAATAGCCGAGATACCATTTCGCCGGTGCCTTTCTGATCTTTTCAAAATCCACGTAATCGAGATCCTCGCACATCAGCTCTCCGCCGCCGCAGGATATCAGACAGTCATTCTTCTCACTGACATAATATTCCGTCAGTTCTTTTCCGCACTCCTCCGGCGCCGCACTGATGCCGATGCCGTGGTCCGCATAGCAGTTTGGCCCAAGATCCAGCTCATATCCCATTTCTTTCCATTTTTTCTGTGCATTTGCAAACGCGGACTTGTATGGCTCTGTTGTGCATCCAAACGATGGTGCCACAAAGCCGATCGTTCCGCCCTTTTTCAGATTTTCCGGAAACCTCATGTCGCATCCTCCTTTATCCTAATTCTTCTGCCTCCAGATTCTTATACTGCGTCAGCTCATCCCCGAAGATCAGCTCTCCGTCGTTCTGCGCAAAGTACAGCTCCTCTTCTTTTTCCAGTTTTGCCTTTCCGTTCGTCCCCTCGGTAATCTCCGCGCAGAGACGGTCCACCTCCGTTTTCGGAACGAGAACGCGGATTTTCACCTGATCGGTGTACTCGGATTCCAGAATCGGAATCCCCCGCTGGCCGAGCAGATACTGGATTTTACCGATGCCGTTGTAATCCGTCTCAATCAACAGCCGCACGCCGCAGATCTCGTCAATCAGAACACTGTTTGCCAGCCCCTCCTGCACCGCCTGCGAGTACGCGCGCACCAGGCCGCCCGTTCCCAGCAGCGTACCGCCGAAATACCGCGTCACCACAACAAGCACATTGCGGAGGCCTGCTCCCTGTACCACATCGAGCATCGGCCGCCCTGCCGTGCCGGAAGGCTCCCCGTCGTCGCTGCAGCGCACCGTCTCCTGATTTTCTCCAATAATATACACAAAACAGTTATGCCGCGCATCCCAGTATTTTTTCCGCAGAGCTTCCAGGCAGGAAAGTGCCTCCTCCTCAGATTCCACCAGACGCACCGTCGCAATAAAACGTGATTTCTTCTCCACGATTTCCCCGGTTCCACCCCGGTAAACCGTCCGAAACTGATCGATCATATGTCCTTACTCCTTCATCCAAATATGTACCTATCTTACCATATCATTTCTGAAAAATCAGCATTCTTTTCAGAAATACTTTTATTCCAGCCCTTTGTTTGGTATAATAAAAATAAGTATACCCTGCTTTTTGCAGGGCAGGAACACAATTGATTACTGAACTGAATCAGTTTTGCAGGAACATGACATAAGGAGGATTTTCTATATGCACTTTGGAAAAAGTCATCTGGAAGACAAACGTGAAGATCTGCGGTCCCATTACGGAAAGATTGAAAAGACGGCCGGCGTGACGGCGCTGCGCATCGCGTTCTGTCTTCTTCTTGTCGTTCTCGTCTGCGGTGCCGGGCTTGTGATCGGCGCTGTCCGCGGCGTGATTGACAGTGCCCCTGATATCTCGGAGGCAAATATCATGCCGCTCGGCAACGCGTCGTTTATCTACGATGCTGACGGCAACCAGGTACAGAAGCTGACCGGGGCTCAGGGAAACCGTGTCTCGATTTCGATTGAGGAGATTCCGCTCGATATGCAGCACGCGATCGTCGCGGTTGAGGATGCCCGTTTTTATGAGCACAACGGCATTGATCCGAGCGGTATCATCCGTGCTTTCGTTGTCGGCGTCAGCCACGGCTTTCATTTTACCGAGGGCGCCAGCACGATCACACAGCAGCTCTTAAAAAACAATGTTTTCACTGACTGGATGGAAGAGACGCGGATGCAGAGCTTCAAGCGGAAGATCCAGGAACAGTACCTGGCGCTGAAACTGGAAAAAACACTGACCGCAGAGGGTGAAAACGCCAAAGACGTTATTCTGGAAAATTATCTGAATACGATCAACTTAGGTTCCGGCTGCTACGGTGTCCAGACGGCAGCGCAGACGTATTTCGGAAAGGATGCAAAAGATCTGACGCTCTCTGAATGCGCCGTTCTTGCCGCAATTCCAAAGGCGCCGACGGCATATAATCCGAAAAACCACCCGGAGAAAAACCAGCAGCGCCGCGACAAGATCCTGAACAACATGAAAGAGCAGGGCTACATCACCGAAGAAGAATACACCATTGCCATGAACGACAATGTTTACGACCGCATCGCCATGCACACGCAGTCCCAGGCGGAGAGCGCGCCGTACTCCTACTTTATCGATGAAGTCATCACCAACCTGATCAACGATCTGATGGTACAGAAAGGCTACACCGAAGTGCAGGCAAAGAACGTTGTCTACAGCGGCGGCCTCAAAATCTATACCACACAGGATTCCTACATGCAGTCGATTCTCGATACGGAATTCCAGAATCCGGAGAACTTCCCGGCGAACACGCAGATCGGTCTCGACTGGGCGCTCACCGTAGAGCAGGCAGACGGCGAGGTACAGAACTACAGCAAAGAGATGCTGCAGCTCTACTTCCGCAACAGCGATCCGAATTTCGATCTGCTCTTTGACTCCCAGGAGGAGGCACAGAGCTATATCGACCAGTACAAAGCCGCTATCATGCAGGAGGGCGATACGATTGTTGCCGAGCGCAGCAGCTTCACCCCGCAGCCGCAGGCGTGCATGACCGTTATGGATCAGCGCACCGGCTACGTGAAAGCCATCGTCGGCGGACGCGGCGAAAAAACAGCAAGTCTTACCTTCAACCGCGCAACCGATAATTATTCCCAGCCGGGTTCCACGTTCAAGATTCTTTCCGCGTACGGACCGGCGCTCGACCTTGGAAAGATTACACTCGCTACGGTAATTAAGGATGAGCCGTTCAACTACAGCGACGGCACACCGCTACAGAACTCGGATCTTACCTACCATGGTGATGTTACCGTCCGCCAGGCGATCATCAATTCCATCAATATCCCGGCCGTCAAAGTACTGACCGAGCTTACGCCGAAGGTCGGCTTTGATTATCTGAAGAAGCTTGGTTTTTCCAAACTCTCAGAGGAATACGATGTGATCCAGCCGCTGGCTCTCGGCGGTATCACCTACGGTGTCAGTGATCTCGAACTGACGGCAGCCTACGCGGCAATCGCAGATGGCGGCCAGTACCGCAAGCCGGTGTTCTACACAAAGGTTACCGACAGCAAGGGAAATGTTTTAATTGACAACACAGAAAACAAGGCAACGCAGGTCTTCAAGGCAAGCACTGCCTCCCTCCTCACCAATGCCATGGAGGATGTTCTGGAAAAAGGTACCGGTGTTGCCGCCCGCCTCGACAATATGCACGCAGCCGGAAAAACCGGTACGACGAACGAGGCCAAGGATCTCGTCTTTGCAGGCTTTACACCATATTATACCGCTGCCATCTGGGCAACGTATGATACACACGCGGAGTTTCCGGAGAGCGACCGTGAATTCCACAAACGTCTCTGGGCAAAGGTCATGAATGAAATCCACGAAGGCCTTGCCGATATGGATTTCGAAACTTCCGCAACAGTACAGGAGGCAACGATCTGTACGAAGACCGGCCTGCTCGCCCGCTCAAGCTGCCCGTCCATCACCGAATACTTTGCGGTATCCGATCTGCCGACCGAGCGTTGCAAGGGCCACTACACCACGCCGACCTCAACACCGACGCCGACCAGAACCCCTTCTGCAGCATCAACTCCGCAGGCAACCCCGACACCGACGGAGGCACCGCAGGAAACTCCGGCTCCGCCCGAAACACCTGCCGATCCGCCTTCTAATACACCAGAAACTCCCGACACACCGGATACCCCTGATGCACCGTCAGAACCGGATACCCCGGCGGAGACATCGGAAGTACAGCCGCAGTCCGAAGAGAGCGGCTCTTCCGAATAGCTTTTTCAGTCAGTCTATGCACAAAAAACCGGCCCTCTGGCATATGCCAGCAGGACCGGTTTTTCTATACTTCTTTTTCCATCTGAATCAATTAGTCAATCAGCATTTTTGCTGCGCCGTAGATACCAGCATCGTTTCCAAGGGAAGCGAGTACGATCGGGGTATCTTTGCATGCGATGAATGCTGCTTCACGGTAGTATTTAGCTACGCCGTCGATCAGGATCTGGCCTGCTTTGGATACACCGCCGCCGACTACGATAACTTCCGGGTCAACAACGCATGCGAATACTGCAAGTGCTCTTCCGAGGTACGCGGAGAACTCCTGAACGATTGCTTCTGCTGCTGCATCGCCTTCTTTTAATGCATCAAAGACAGCTTTTGCACTGATGGACTCTCCTCTTTCTCTTAAAGAAGACGGAGTATCATGGGATGCCAGATATTTCTTTGCCAGACGAACGATACCGGTTGCAGATGTCATCTGCTCGAGGCATCCGTGGTTTCCGCAGTTGCAGACCGCTTCTTCTTCCGGATCAACACATGCATGACCAACCTCGCCGCCTGCGCCGTGAGCACCTGCTACGATCTTGCCGTCCACGATGATTCCGCCGCCGACACCGGTTCCAAGGGTAACCATAACCAGGTTCTTGCTTCCCTTTCCGCCGCCTGCCCACATCTCACCGAGAGCTGCTGCGTTTGCGTCGTTTGCTGCTTTTACTGCCATTCCGCCGAGTTCGTCGGAAAGCTCTTTTACGATATTTTTATATCCCCAGTTCAGGTTGACTGCGATGGAAAGCTCACCTTTGTCATTAACCGGGCCAGGTACGTCGATGCCGACACCGGCAACATCATCTGCTGCGATACCCTTCTCACCCATTTTTGCTTTTACGCTTTTTGCGATATCCGGCAGAATTTCGCTTCCGCCGTTTTCGGTGCGGGTCGGGATTTCCCATTTGTCCAGCAGAGTTCCGTCTGTCTGGAACAGTCCGCATTTTACTGAAGTACCCCCAACATCGATTCCAAATACATAGTTTGCCATTTTCTTACTTCTCCTCTCTTTTTTTCACTAAGTTAGCCTGTACACGGCGGTACAGCTCCTGTGCGGCATTGTAGCCCATCTTCTTCTGTCTGTGGTTGACAGCAGCGGTTTCTACGATGATCGCCAGGTTACGGCCCGGACGGATCGGAAGGGAATGGCAGACAACCTTGTTTCCAAGGAACTCAATATACTCTTCTTCCAGGCCCAGACGGTCGTATTCTTTCTCTTTGTCCCACTCTTCAAGCTTGATAACAAGGTCGATAGACTGGGTATCCTTTACGCTCTCGACACCAAACAGCGTCTTGACGTCGATGATACCGATACCACGCAGCTCGATAAAGTGACGCGTGATATCCGGTGCCGTTCCGACCAGCGTAATGTCGCTGACACGGCTGATTTCAACCACATCATCGCTGACGAGACGATGGCCTCGTTTGATCAGCTCCAGTGCAGCCTCGCTCTTTCCGATTCCGCTCTCGCCCATGATCAGAACGCCCTCGCCGAATACATCGACCAGCACGCCGTGGATGGAGATCATCGGGGCAAGCTGGACATTCAGCCAGCGGATGATTTCAGCCATGAAAACGGAAGTCGATTTGTCTACCGCAAAGGCCGGTACCTGATAACGATTGCACAGCTCCAGAATTTCCGGTCCCGGAATCATCTTCGTGGTGAAAATGACACATGGGATCTTGCGGCTTACAAACTCTTCAAACGCGCGGACGCGCTCGCCCTCTTCAAGATGCTGCAGATACGTGAACTCTACATAACCGATGATCTGCACACGCTCATTGGCAAAATGCTCATAGTAACCGGTCAGCTGCAGTGCAGGACGGTTGATATCCGGTGTGGCAATGACAAGATCTGTCATATCAACCTCTGGTGTCAGGTTGCGGAGATCCATTTCCTCCACCATTTTGGTCATTTCAATTTCTTTCATTTTCCTGTCCTCCGACTTCATTCGACGTCTTTTTAAATCCGTCTCTTCTATGATTTTAGCACAATAAAGCATCACGGGCAACCTAGAAATTTAACTATTTTGACGAATCCTCATTTTCCTCCTGTGCAGGTGCGTGAAAGAATGTGTAAACCTGCTCCGCCGCCTTTTTATTCATGCCCGGAAGTCCGGAAAGTTCTTCCACGGTTGCCGCCTTGATATCATCAATTCCCTGAAAATGACGCATCAGCTCTTTCCGTCTTGTCGGCCCGATGCCCGGGATGTCGTCGAGAATCGAGCGGACCTGGCCCTTGCTTCGCAGCAGGCGGTGGTATTCGATTGCAAAGCGGTGCGCCTCGTCCTGCACGCGTGTGATCAGTTTGAAGCCCTCGCTGTTCCGGTCGATCGGGATTTCCACGTTTCGGAAATACAGACCCCTCGTGCGGTGCTTGTCGTCCTTTACCATACCGCAGACCGGAATCGCAAGATCCATTTCTTCAAGCACCTCAAGCGCAATGTTAACCTGGCCGCGTCCGCCGTCCATCATGATCAGGTCCGGCAGCCGCTCGAAACCGCTGTCCTCCTGGATGCCGCGCAGAAAACGGCGGCTTAAGACCTCTTTCATACTGGCGTAATCGTTCGGTCCCTCGACGGATTTGATCTTGAATTTTCGGTAATCGGCGCGCTTTGGCTTTCCTTTCTCGTAGACGATCATCGAGCCGACCGACTGGAAACCGCTGATATTGGAGATATCGTACGCCTCGATGCGGTCGATCGACGGCAGGTTCAGCCATCTGGCGATCTCTTTTACGGCACCGACCGTCCGACCCTCTTCCCGCTTAATCCGCTCGCGGTCCTGGTCGAGAACGATCTGTGCGTTCCGCTCTGCCAGTTCCACCATTTTTTCCTTGCTGCCCTTTTTCGGCACGCGGATGCGGACCTTCTGGCCCCGTTTGCTGCCTAAATACTCTTCCATCAGCTCCTGCTCGGCAATCTCCTCGGAAATCATGATTTCCCGCGGGATGAACGGCGTGCCGGAATAGAACTGTTTCATAAACGTGAGCAGCACCTCGCTTTTCTGCTCCTCCTCGCCGATCCGCAGATAATAATGCTCCCGCCCGATCAGCTTTCCGTTCCGGATAAAGAAGACCTGCGCCACCGCATCCTCTTTGTCCATCGCAAGCGCAATGACATCCTTGTCCTCGCCGTCACTGTTCGTAATCTTCTGCCGCTCGCCGATCCTGCGCACGCTGTCGATCAGATCACGGTACTCCGCCGCCTGCTCGAACCGCATCTCCTCAGCCGCCTCCGTCATTTTTCCAGTCAGCTCTTTGATAATGTCATTGTAATTTCCATTCAAAAAACTGATCGCCTTTTTGATCTGCTCGCCGTACTCTTCTTTGGAAATGTATCCCTGGCACGGCGCCTTACACTGGTGGATGTGATAGTAAAGACACGGGCGGTCCTTGCCGATCTCCTTTGGCAGGCTCTTATTGCAGGAACGGATATCGTACAGCTTCCGCAACAGTTCGATCGTATCTTTCACAGCTCCGGCGCTCGTGTACGGGCCGAAATATTTCGCCTTGTCCTTCTTCATCTGATGGGAAAACAGAATGCGTGGAAAATCCTCGTTCACGGTCACCTTAATGTACGGGTACGCCTTGTCATCTTTCAGCATCGTATTGTATTTCGGACGGTGCTCTTTGATAAGGTTGCACTCCAGCACGAGCGCCTCCAGTTCGGAATCCGTCACAATATACTCAAAGCGGGCGATATGCGTGACCATCCGCTCAATCTTCGGCCCTTTGTTGCGGCTCGTCTGGAAATACTGGCGGACACGGTTTTTCAGCGAAATCGCCTTTCCTACGTAGATAATTGTATCGTCCGCGTCGTGCATCAGATAGACGCCGGGTTTCCCCGGCAGTTTTTTCAGTTCTTCCTGGATATCAAACGCCATATGACCCTCCTCTTTTTGGGACTGTAATGTTGAAAATGCCCAGCGTGCAGAGATCGTTTTCTCTGCTCCCGCCGGGCCTTTTCGCTTTCTTTTTATACTTCTGGATTTACGGTAAAATCCGCCTCCGGAAGTGCTGTATTTTCTGTTTCTGTATTTTCTGGATTTTCAACCGCTTCTTCCGCATTTCCATTCCGTTTTGCAATCACCTGATGAAAAATCTCCATAAATTCTTTTCCGGTGATCGTCTCTTTCTGGATCAGGTAAGCTGCGATTTCATCCATCGCATCGCGGTTAGCTGCCAGAAGTTCTTTTGCCTGCTCATACGACTCTTTCAGGATCTTCATGACCTCGTGGTCGATTTCGGTTGCTGTGGCATCGCCGCAGTTTAAGACCATTCTTCCGTCGAGGTACTGATTCTGCTGGGTCGCAAGACCGATCAGACCGAATTTCTCCGACATACCGTACTGCGTGATCATCGCGCGGACAATCTTCGTCGCTTTCTCGATATCATTCGAAGCTCCCGTTGTCACGTTGCCGAATACGATCTCCTCTGCCGCTCTTCCACCGAGGCACTCGACGATCATCGCCTCGAGTTCGCTCTTCGTGTTGAGGTATTTCTCCTCCTCCGGCACCTGCATGACGTAGCCGAGCGCACCCATCGTACGCGGCACAATCGTGATTTTCTGTACCGGCTCGGAATCCTTCTGCAGTGCAGTAACAAGTGCGTGGCCTACCTCGTGGTAGGAAACGATCTTTCGCTCTTCCTGGCTTAAGATGCGGTCCTTCTTCTCTTTTCCGACGAGGACAACCTCGACTGCCTCGAGAAGATCCTTCTGGGAAACGGCTTTTCTTCCGTTCTTGACCGCAAGAATCGCTGCCTCGTTGATCATATTTGCAAGATCAGAACCAACGGCTCCCGATGTCGCAAGTGCGATGCCGTCGAGATCAACCGTCTCATCGAGCGATACGTTCTTGGCGTGTACTTTCAGGATTTCCACACGGCCTTTCAGGTCCGGTCTTTCTACGATAATCCGGCGGTCAAAACGGCCTGGACGCAGCAGCGCCGGATCAAGAACCTCCGGGCGGTTTGTGGCCGCAAGGATCAGAATACCCTTGGAGCTGTCGAATCCGTCCATCTCGGCGAGGAGCTGGTTTAACGTCTGCTCCCGCTCGTCGTTGCTGTTGTAGCTGTTGTCACGGCTCTTTCCGATCGCATCGATCTCATCGTTGACACTCCCCACAGCTAAAGCAGGGGGATTCTTGTTTCTTCCACCACTGCATT
>OCAT01000444.1_pt1 | contig 34809 bp, 25 predicted proteins | sample 1538311 | NCBI WGS metagenome assembly OCAT01 (sample SAMEA2580287, study PRJEB22360) | human gut metagenome | biome: human gut; feature: human-associated habitat; material: faeces | place: Denmark | collected 2008/2010
GTGCACGGCCCGCCGCAGCGCGCCGCAGCGTGCCGAACATCCACTTCAGCGAGTCCATCCGCAATTTTGCGGGTGTCCGTGCCAATGTGGACACGGGCGACTTCGTTATCGGCGAAGCGGAAGGCGCACCCGGCTTCATCGATCTGGCGGGCATGAAATCGCCCGGCCTTTCCAGTGCACCGGCCGTTGCCAGAGAAGCCGTCAAAATTCTGGAAGCTCACGGCGATCTGCCCGCCCCCAAGGCGGATTACAGAGATGGCCGCACCCGGGTGCGCTTCAAGGAGCTTCCGCCCGAAGAAAAAGCCCGGCTCATTGCAAAGGAACCCGCCTATGGCCGCGTGATCTGCCGCTGTGAGACGATCACCGAGGGCGAAATTCTGGACGCTCTGCACGAAGAGATCCCCGCCACCACCATTGACGGTGTCAAGCGCCGCTGCGGTGCCGGTATGGGCCGCTGTCAGGGCGGCTTTTGCGGGCCGCGGGTGCTGGAGCTGATCAGCAAAACGCTGGGCATCAGTCCGCTGGACGTGCTGCAGGATAAGGCCGGCACCAACGTCTTACTGTGCGAAACCAAGCAGGAGGGAGAGCACCATGATTGATCTGGTCATCGTCGGCGGCGGCCCTGCAGGCCTTGCCGCAGCTTACAGCGCATGGCAGCATGGTCTGCGCGATATCCTTATCTTAGAGCGCGACAACGAGCTGGGCGGCATCCTGAACCAGTGCATCCACAACGGCTTCGGCCTGCACCGCTTTGGCGAGCAGCTCACCGGCCCGGAATACGCAGGCCGCTGCATTGAACTGCTGCGCTCCACCGGTGTCCGGGTGGAGCTGGGCACGATGGTGCTGGACGTCACCCCGGACAAAAAGATCCACTGCGTCAGCCGGGAAAAGGGCTATCAGATTTTGGAAGCCAGAAGCATCATCCTCTGCATGGGCTGCCGGGAGCGCACCCGCGGTGCCATTGGCATCCCGGGCAGCCGCCCTGCCGGCATCTACACCGCCGGTGCGGCCCAGCGCTATGTCAACATGGAGGGCTATCTGGTAGGCAAGCGGGTGCTCATCCTCGGCAGCGGCGACATCGGCCTGATCATGGCCCGCCGCATGACGCTGGAAGGTGCCAAAGTACTGGCCTGCGTGGAGGTCATGCCGTATTCCGGCGGCCTGACCCGCAACATCGTGCAGTGCCTGCAGGACTTCGACATCCCCCTGTATCTGTCCCATACCATCGTGGATATTCAGGGCAAGGCCCGCGTAGAAAAGGCCATCGTTGCCAAGGTGGACGAAAACCGCCGCCCCATCCCGGGCACCGAGATGGAATTTGATGTGGACACCATCCTGCTCAGCGTCGGCCTGATCCCGGAAAATGAGCTGACCCGGCAGGCGGGCATCCCCATGGACCCCCACACCAAAGGCGCAGTGGTCTACGAGAATATGGAGACCGGCATCCCCGGCGTGTTCGCCTGTGGCAACGTGGTGCACGTGCATGATCTGGTGGACTTCGTTTCGGGCGAAAGCGACCTTGCCGGTGCTTCTGCGGCGGCCTATGTTTTGAAGGGCGAAGCCGCCGATACGGTTGTGCTTGACCTTGTTCCGGGCAATGGCGTGGGCTACACCGTGCCGCAGCGGGTGCGCCCCGCTGATGTGGACAGGAGCGTGAACATTTCCTTCCGCGTGCGGCAGAACTACGGCCCCAGCCAGATCACCGTGACCTGCGGCGGCAGGCAGCTGGCCCGGTTCAAGCGCCAGCGCATGGCACCCGGTGAGATGGAACACATCGCACTTCCAAAAGTCCTGCTGGAAAAAGCAGACGGCCCGCTGACCGTTGCGGTAGAGGAGGTTATTGCAGAATGAGCAGCATCAAAGAAGTCATTTGCATCTGCTGTCCCTGCGGCTGCCACCTGCAGGGAGACCCGGAAAATGATTATAATGTAACTGGAAACGCCTGCCCCAACGGTGCCGCCTACGGCAGGGAAGAGCTGACCCATCCCACCCGCATCATCACCAGCACGGTGCGGGCGGAGGGCGGGCTGTACCCGCGCTGCCCGGTAAAGACTGCGCAGGCCGTGCCCAAAGAGAAGATGACAGAGGTCATGGCTGCGCTGGACCGCGTCACCCTGCACGCACCCGTCCGCACCGGACAGGTGGTGCTGGCCGACGTGTGCGGCACCGGCGTGGACGTTGTGGCAACGCGAAATCTGTGATACACACTCCTGAAACGATACGGAGGTAGCAAAAGCATGAGTACAAAATATGTTCTGGCGTTGGATCAGGGAACCACCAGCAGCCGTGCCATCCTGTTCGACAATGAGCAGAATATCATTGCGGTGCAGCAGCGCGAGTTTGAGCAGATCTATCCGCAGCAGGGCTGGGTGGAGCACAACCCCATGGAGATCTGGTCCACCCAGTATGGAGTCATGAACGAGGTGGTGGCCCAGAGCGGTGTCGATGCCCACGATATCGCCGCCATTGGCATCACCAACCAGCGGGAGACCACCATCCTGTGGGAAAAGGCCACCGGCCGCCCCATCTACAATGCCATCGTCTGGCAGTGCCGCCGCACGGCTCCGCTGGTGGATGAACTGCTGCAGCAGCCCGGCATGGCAGACTACATCCGGGAGAACACCGGCCTGATGCCCGATGCCTATTTCTCCGCAACGAAGATCAAGTGGATCCTGGACAATGTGCCCGGTGCGCGGGAGCGGGCCGAGGCAGGGGAGATCCTGTTCGGCACTGTGGACACATGGCTGGTCTGGAAGCTGACCGGCGGCAGAGTGCATGTCACCGACCGCACCAACGCCAGCCGCACCATGCTGTATAACATCCGCACGCTGGACTGGGATGACACCCTGCTCAAAGCGCTGGATATCCCGCGCTGCATCCTGCCCCGCGTGACGGATTCCAGCGAGGTCTACGGCACCACCGATCTGTGCGGTGTGCAGATCCCGGTGGCCGGCATTGCCGGTGACCAGCAGGCTGCGCTGTTCGGACAGAGCTGCTTTGGCAAGGGCGAGGCCAAGAACACCTACGGCACCGGCTGCTTTTTGCTGATGAACACCGGCGACACCATCTGCCGCAGCCGGAACGGCCTGATCTCTACCATTGCCATCAGCCTGAACGGTAAGGTGGAGTATGCGCTGGAGGGCAGCGTCTTTGTGGGCGGTGCCGTCATCCAGTGGGTGCGCGACGGCCTGCGCATGATCCAGGAAAGCCGCGACGCGGAATACTATGCCCAGAAGGTGCCGGATAACGGCGGCATTTACATCGTGCCGGCCTTTACTGGTCTGGGTGCACCGTACTGGGATATGTACGCCCGCGGTGCCATTGTGGGCATCACCCGCGGCACCACCCAGAACCACATCATCCGCGCGGCAGAGGAGTCCATTGCCTACCAGAGCGCCGATCTCGTGGCTGCTATGGAAAAGGACACCGGCGTGCCCATCACCTCGCTGAAGGTGGACGGCGGCGCCTCCCGTGACCAGTTCCTGATGCAGTTCCAGGCCGACATCCTGAACAAGACCGTGCTGCGCCCGGCCATCCGGGAGACGACTGCTCTGGGCGCTGCCTATCTGGCAGGCCTTGCCACCGGCGTATGGAAGGACCGGGACGAGATCCGCAGCCTGTGGCACTGCAATATGACCTTTGCCCCGCAGATGGACGAGGCTGAGCGCACCCGTCTGCTCTCCGGCTGGCACAAGGCTGTGGGCCGCAGCTGCGACTGGGCAGAGCATTGATCGTTTTCGCCCAGCTTTATGGTTCACGCACAAAATATTTTTTAATTGTTTATTTTCTATTGACATTTTGTTACAAAACGCTATACTAGAAGCATCCCAAGAGAAGTGAGATGGGGATGCACTGTATCGTCCAGATGCAGTGTGTCCCCATTTTTATTACGGAAAAATCAGATTCAAAAAGGAGGTCCCAAGCATGTCGCATCAAAAAGGTAGGTTGAAAAACAGCAAATTCTGGTTGTGCCTGTCACTGATTCTTTGCCTTGTAAGTGCCATCGTAGCGTCCGCTGTACAAACTTCTGGTGGGATCAGGATCAAGGAAATGAGCTGGGAAAGTCCCTCTGGACACCAGCTGGCCGCATACCTTTACATTCCACAGAATGCAACCAAAGACACACCAGCGCCGGGTGTTGTTACAATCGAAGGATGGTATAACAACAAAGAAATGCAGGACTTGTATAGTATTGAGCTGGCTCGCCGGGGATATGTGGTGCTGGCACTTGATCTGCACAGTCATGGCGACTCGGAAAGCCTGTCGATTGCAGAACTTTACGATGGTGCTGTGGGTGTCGATGGTGCAGTTCAGCTTATTGCAAGCCTTCCGTACGTTGACACAGCTCGTATTGGCGTTACAGGCCATTCCAGCGGCGGTACAGCTGCTAATATGGCGGTAGAGATCGATAATTCCCGGGAAACTCCTTTGATTGCTGCCGTTCTGCAGCAGGCTGGTGACTGGCAGGATGACACCGGCGGTGATCATAGCGGAGATTACGGCTCACGCAGTGTAGGCATTATTGCCAGTACCCATGATGACTTTTACTTTGGAACTTATGATGACGCTGGAAATATGCTGACCAATCCGGCAGCCTTCATGGAAACAGATGGTGCTAAAAAATTCCTGAATTTTAATGAGGACGGCTTTGCCGGTATCGCAGAAGGCGGCAAATATTACACGCGCGATTTTGATGGAAAGACCGCTTATCGCGTGATTTATCGGCCGAACATGATCCATCCTCTCGTTGCTTTTTCTACTACTTGTGTCGGCTATGCCGTTGATTTTTTTGATACAACGCTCGGCACTCCAAAGCCCCTGCCTGCCAGCGATCAGATCTGGCCCATTAAAGCGGTGTTCAACAGCCTCGGCGTGATCGGTCTTTTGATCTTCATGGTCAGTTTCACGCTGGTTCTGCTTGATACTCCCGTATTTTCCGCTCTCCGCAGTGGTGAAATTGTACAGCCAGCCCCAGTGCAGGACAGCGGAGCCAAGGCATGGTACTGGGTTCTGCTGATTATCGGTGCAGTTTTTTCCGGTTCAAGCTTTTTGTTCTGCATGAATACCGTTTACTCAAAGACAACAAACTTCTTTGTGCAGACCGGCCCCCTGACGATCGGTACATGGGCTGCTCTTTGCGGCGTCTTTGCAATATTCTGCTCTGCTGTTTTTTACGGTGCTTATGGAAAAAAACACGGTTGGAGTGCTCGAAGAGCGGGTCTGTATTTGAATCTGGAGCAGCTGTGGAAGACCATTGCCCTCGCTGTTATCGTGATCGTTGTTTCGTTCGGCCTTGTTTTTGCAGCACACTATTTCTTCCAAGTTGATTATCGGATGTATGTCGTTGCGTTCAAAACCTTCGGCGCTGATAAAGTGCTGATCGCACTTCGCTATCTGCCATTCTTCCTGCTGTTCTACGTTATGAACTCGATCTCGGCAAATTGCTTCAACTACAACACCATTGGCGGAAAAAATGGCAACATCTTGATTTTTGCATTCTTTAATGCGCTTGGTGCTATTTTTGTGGTTGCAAGTCAATATATCTACTTCTATGCAACGGGTTATCAGCTTTATGGTTTGACCGAAGGCCAGCGCATTGGTCCCATTTGGCTGTTCCCCTGTATGGTTCTTCTGTTTGTCACGCCCATCATGTCCCGCATCATCTACAAACGCACCCGCAATCCGTACATTGCAGGTCTGATAAATGCAATGTTTATTGTAATGATCAGCTGTTCCAATACTACTACCATTCTGGGCGGCGGTGAGCTGATTGCAACCACATTCTGATAAAACCTAGATTTTACATTACAGCCGCCGTGTAACTTATTTACATGGCGGCTTTTTTGTAGAATAATATAAATCAAGTAATTGATAAAAAAGGAGTCTTACCCAATGCATCCTCTTGCTGAAACCCTGCTGGACGAACCGGTGATCGCCGCCGTGAAAACGGACGAAGCCCTGACTGCTGCGCTGGCTTCGCCCTGCAGCGCCGTTTTTCTGCTGGCGAGCACCCTGCTCACCGTAGACGGGCTTGTGCACCGCATACATGATGCCGGAAAACTGGCCGTGGTTCACATCGACCTTGTGGACGGCCTTTCGTCGCGGGAGATCGCGGTGGACTCCCTCAACGCCCTGTGCCACCCGGACGGCATCATCTCCACCCGCCCGACCCTGATCCGCCGGGCGCGCCACCGCGGCCTGCTGACCGTTCAGCGGGCATTCATCCTGGATTCCCTCTCGCTGACCAGCCTGTCCGGTCAGCTGGAGCAGGGCAAGCCGGATTTTGTCGAGATCCTTCCCGGCATCATGCCCCGGGTCATCGCCGAGATCAGCGCCCGCACACAGGTGCCTGTCATTGCAGGCGGCCTGCTGCGGGACAAAGCCGACGTCATGGCCGCCATGCGCGCAGGTGCCGCCGCAGTTTCCACCTCTGCGCCCTCCCTGTGGGATATCTGAGCCAGAGCAAGATCCCAGCTGAAGTACGAAAAGCATAATCGTATCCTGGTGTTTTATTGGATATGCCCGCCCACCGATGGAGCCGGATCTCCACGGTGAGCGGGCATTTTTTCGTTTTCATTCGATTCAAGTGAATCTATTCGGCCTGCGGATTAACTCGATAATTTAAAGCAATCCTACAAGTCGCACTCCCCTTAAAGTCTTTCTGCTTCCTGCATCTTAGCATCATACTGGATGGCAGAGATCGGCACGAGACCCTCGATCATATCCAGTTTGCTGTTGACAAGGTCATCATACACATCTTTGATGGGCGACGTAATGGAAGGCTCCAGCTGTTCATTTGCAATTACGCTTTCCACCAGTGCTTGTTTGTTTTTCAGTTTCTGCGCCATATCGGGCAGGAAGTGATAATTTTCAATCATGCGCAGAATGATGTTTGCCATAAAATTGCCGCGGATGCTGCTCAACTCGATATAAATCGCTCCGGCATCCTCCACGGAAATTTGTGCGATGCTCATCAGGTAATCAGCCAGAGTCCCTTGCGTATCGTTCAAAATTCCCTGACTTGCCATCCTGCGCTGCAGGATATTCATTTTTCGATAGTCCTGAATTATACCGGTTTTTATCAGTACATTCCACTACTTTATGCCGTCACATGGGTGGCATTCTCTTTCACCGAATTGATCGTATCCATCAGTTCACTCCCTGTTTTGCCATCAAACAGGCGGGTAAACAGGATGGGCTGGTCAAAGGGTGGTTTCATCAGAACCGCTTTGCTTTCCACATAACCGTTCTGCTCGATGTAATGAATGATCTTCTGCACGAACGCGATCTGCTTTGCATTCAGCGATTCGTCATTGATAAATTTTGAAAATGCCTGCATGGCAGCATCGTGGTCCAGCTTTGCCACTTTACGCACCAGCAGACCAAAGGGTGTATCCCGAAACTCCCGTGCATAGTCCTCTTTGCTGCCCAGCTCACAGGTGAAGATATGTTCCAGCTCGGTGTAGTCACCTTGAGAAAGCGGAATGTTCTGGGTCAGTTTGTGGATAGCCAGCGTGTCGCTGCGGTGCTCCATGATGTAGCGGTTCACACGTTCCCGGTACTCGCCGAAATCATAGCCGGAATCCAGCGTTTTGCCCTCGGTCTGTTCCAGTACCGGGTCGGCAAGGGCCGTGTAGACAGGCTTTTGCCCCTCGCCGCCCTCCACCAGAAACTTGATGAGCTCCCGCAGCTCCTGCCGCATTTCCTCAAAGCGGAGAAGGTCATGCGAGGTCAAAAATTCGTCTGTCTGCACCTCCCGGATGAGGGGCAGCATTGCCTGCACCTGCGGGATAGTAGCCTTCCCTTCCAGCATTGCCGCTGTACTGCGCAGCTGTTTCTGGGCGCGGCCCAGCCCCGGCAGACCTTCCAGTTCACAGAGCAGCAAGCCATACACAAAGTTATCGAACCGCTTGGCGGCTTCATCTTTGTCGTCCAGCGAGATGAGCGGTGCCACCTCTTTCATCAGCGTCCCCTTGTCCGTTTCGGTCAGGCTGACAAAGGCTTCCGGCTTTTGATAGTGTTCCACGGCCTGTCGGTGCAGCCGCACGGATACCAGCTCCGGGTTCAGCGCTCCCACTTCGGCACGGCAGGTTTCTGTTAAAATTTTACGCCAGTTCTGGTATTTTTCGTCCCCATAGGCTCCATCCTGCAGCGCGGCGGCAATGCGCACCTGCTTGCAGAAAATGCTCTCGGACAGGCTTTTGGTGTCCGTGCTCTCGTAGCCGTTGGGTTTCTGACGGAAAAATTCAAAGTTGCCGCAGTAGTCGAAGATCAGAAAACGCCGTTTGCCCGTATATTCGCCGTCGATGGCATCCACGCAGGCAAGGGATGGGCACAGCCGCGTACCACGGCCGATCATCTGCCAGAACTTCGTTTTGCTGCGTACTTTTTTGAAGAACACCAGATTCGCGCACTCCGGCACATCGATGCCCGTGTCCATCATATCCACCGAGACCGCAATAAACGGCGGCTTGTCCGGCTGTTTGAAGTCGTCAATGATGGACTGTGCATAGGCGTCGTCGCAGACCACCCGCTGGATGAATCCCGGGTACTGGGTCTCCAGCTGCGGGTAGAGCTTGCCAAAGCGTTCCCGGATAAACTCCGCGTGGCGCTTGTTCTGGGCAAAGATGATGGTTTTGCCGATGCGGTCGCCGCCCGCCGTCTGGATGCCCCGTTCCATCAGGTCTTGCAGCACCGTGTCCACGGTGTTGGCGTTGAAGATGAACTTGTTCAGCTTTTCGGATGGGATAAAAGTGGGCAGGGTGTCGTCCTCGGCAAAATCGTCCTCGTAGCGGGCCTTATCCTCCGGTGAAAGCTGGTCGTAGTGGATGCCCTCTTCCAGAAACCTGGTCTTGACCTCATAGTTGTAGTAAGGCACCAGCACATGGTCGGTGTAGACCGCCGTGTCGTAATCGTAGGCGTAGGTGGGGATGCCGTGTTCCATCTCGAAAAAGTCGTAGGTGTTGCGGTCCACATCGGTTTTCGGGGTGGCGGTCAAGCCCACCAGAACCGCATCGAAATAATCAAAAATGGCGCGGTATTTCTTGAAAATGCTGCGGTGGCTCTCGTCCACGATGATAAGGTCAAAATGCGCAGGGGAAAACAGCGGCACGCCGTCCTTGGTCTTGGCGTTGTCGATGGCGTTGAGCATGGTGGGATAGGTGGAAAACACGATGCGCGCGGCCTTATCGTCCTTGGAGGAGCAGAGGTTGCACAGCGACTGGTCGGGCAGATACTTTTTGAAGTCGTCCTTTGCCTGCTTGACCAGCGCGGTGCGGTCGGCCAGAAAAAGCACGTTGGTCACGTGACCGCCCCGGCTCAGCACATCGGTCAGGCTGGATGCGGTGCGGGTCTTGCCTGTGCCCGTTGCCATGACCAGCAGATTGCGCCGGAAGCCCTGCGCGATGTGGGCGCAGACAGCCCGGATGGCGTTTTTCTGGTAGTAACGGTCGGTGATTTTATCGTCAATTTCGATGGTGTCCAGCGGCTTTTTCTCGGTGCGGCGGTTCATCAGCTTCTGCAAGTCGTCCTTGCAGAACACCCCGCCCACAGCACGCTGCGGGCCGCTCTGCTCATCCCAGAAATAGGTGGTGTAGCCGTTGGTGGTAAACAGCATCGGACGGCGGCCAAACTTCTGCTCCAGACAGTCCGCATAGAGCTGAGCCTGCTTGCGCCCGATGTTGGGGTCTTTGGTGCTGCGCTTGGCTTCAATGACCGCCAGCGGCAAGCCGTCTTTGCCCATCAGCACATAGTCCGCATAGCCCTTCCGCCCCAGCACGCCGTTCATGTTGTCCACTTCGTACTCGGTGCGCACATCGGCATCCGGCCCGGTGAATTTCCACCCCATGGCCTTGAGGTCGATGTCGATGATCTTCCGCCGCGTCTCGGCCTCGGTCAGGTCGGCGGCGGTGAAACTGCGGCTCTGCTGGTTCTGCTGTTTGCTGGCCGTGTACGCCGCCGAAAGACTCTCCACCTGCTTGCGCAAGGCTTCCAGCTCGGCATCTTTCTGGGACAGTAAACTTTCCTGTTCCCGGATCTTCTTTTCGTCCAGTGTTACCTTTTCGCCGGGGATGGCTGTTTCATCAAAGGAGCGCTCCACATAGTCTGTGCCGTAGCAGTAATCCACCCACTGGATGAAATCGAACAGCCCCCGCAGGCTGAACACTGCATCCGCCGCCGACACACTATGCCCTGTATGTACCGCCAGATTGCCCGACTTCACGATGCTGGGCAGCACGCTCCACACATTGCGGTCCACCGCGAACCGGAAACTCGGCTCGTGCAGCAGGGATTGCAGGTTGTCCTTGTAGGGCATCGTGATGGTCTTGTCTGCCGCATACACCCACTTCACCGCCAGCTCCAACGCCTTCCGGCACCCCACCGCGCACATCGCCGGGGAGGTGGAGAACACTTTCTCGGCCTCGATGGCAGAATTGGCAAAGAGGGAATATTCGGGATGGGTGGAGAGATAGGAGAAGTTGGACATAAAAATCAGCTCCTTTTTTCTAATCCAGCAGTTTTACAGATATTTTCTGCTGTCAACTCATCTATTAAAACTCTAGCATTTTCGTTTTTCTTTTCTTCGAAATAATCATCATACTGTTCAAAATAGTCATCAAAGATAGTTTTTCCGTCTTTTACACTTAGACTTCTTTGGCTGGTACTATTCACTTGAAAATAACAATCATGGTGTTCATTAAGAATATCATCATATTGTATCCAAACATATGTATTTCTTTGGAGAAGCCCTACATCCGTATAGCTATTTCCCCATAGAAGTTCTCTGTCAGCTTCATAGTATTCTTTTTGATTATTCTTAGAAAATGTAGTTAAGATAAGACCCTCGTTCGCACCCGTTTTCATGGACGAAGAAAAAAACTGCGGAACCCATATCCTTACTTTTTCAAACGGCGTAAACTTTGTATCATGATCCACACAATATGAAAAGTCTATACCGCATAACGCCTTAACAGAAACATTTTTACACCGCCCGCCCAGATTTTCGACTTGAACAGCCACAGTAGAACCTTCTTCTTCGTTTCCGCCAATTGAGTATGCTATTTCTTGTATGGAAAAATCCGGCTGTATATCAGCCCTTGCGATTTCAACTTGTACTTTTGTTAATTGGTTTGCATACCCTGAAATAGCAATTGCACTATAAAGCATAACCACTATTTCAAGCAGCCGAAGAAAAGGCTCAATTTTTTTGATAAATTCACTCCATCGTTCCCAAGGCAACTTACAATGCTTTTCTCTGTATTTCATTTTAATCAATCCAATAAGGTGTATTTCCATAAGTTTTTTGATACACAGCTAAAATGTACTTACGTGCATCCTCAATTTCACCCATATGGTCGTCCAAATCATTAACCCATATTTGAAAAATATCGACTGTGCTAATTTTCTGTCCCAATATTTCTTTTTTTAAAACCACTAAGATAGCCATCCAGATATAAGGCATCGTCATAAATGGTTTGTCATCATACCTTGTTTGTTGTAGTTTGTGTTCAAGCGCTAAGACTCTACCGGTTTCCGTTCCTCCATATTTTATCGTGTTCATTTTCATACGAGATATTTTTTCGACATTTAGCCATTCGTTAAGTTTTTTCTTTAGTTTTTGATTCTCAGCCTCGGACAAGTTCGGATTATTTTGCATTTGAGCTATCCTTACGAGTTCGAACCAATAGTCAAAGATTTCTTTGAGCTCTTTGTCAAAGTTTGTCTTATAAAATTCCAGTTCTTTTAGTTGATATGTAAATTCACGATTCCTGCGTTCTTCATTGATATTCATTTTTGCAATAATACCATCTGAAACCTTTTCCACAATGGTGTTTACCACGCTCTCTCCTGGCACTTCCATAATTTTCTCCCTCGGTTCAATTTTATTCATCTGTGTTTGTCCGCTTGTTTCTAAATTCACCATTCCTATTTCACCCAAAATATTCCTGCATCAACGCTTTTTTCATCAATTCCAGCTTTTCAAGGCCCTGTTGTACGGTCTGCTTCTGCTGGTCTACGCGCTCTACAAAGGCGGCAAATTGTTTTTGAAGAGAAAGTGGTGGAACAAGAGTAGGTAATGCTCTAAGCTGTCGCATGTTGATGCTTGCAATGCCTGTGGTTTGCTTTGCACACCCTAAAAAGTAACGCTTGGCTTTTTGATGACGTAAGTATTCGGCAAAGAAAGAGGGTAAAATTTCTTGTTCATCCAATCGCACACGGAAAATGTGATTTTGATGAATTGAGTTTTTCAATGGCACTTTGATTATGGCACCCCGCCCGACTTTATCAGGGTCACCGCCCTCAGTCATTAAGATATCATCCGGCATCAGTCTGTATTGCTCAATTTCCTGTCTTGTTGCCAGAATCGTCTTTACAGTTGTCCAATCAATATAACCGTCTTTTACATTTGAAACCGCCATATATGGCACTTCTTGCAAATCTGCTTCTGCTGTTTTACGGCCTTTCGTAATCCCAGAAACAATGTCGGCCATATTTTCCAGCGTTTTTTCAGGCCATTGCATAGAATTTAGCAACACATCCCCAAACATTTCCACAAACCGTGCCTTTACCAGCTCGTCCAGTTTAGCAAGTTGCTGTTTACGAAGTATAATCAGTAAATCTATTTTATCTAATGTATTCGAAATTTCTTTTTGACGCTCGATCGAGTATATTGGAATTTTATACTCGAAAAGCCATTTGGGACTTAAATTTTTCTGTGCCACACCTTCAGCTGCTTTCATACACTGCTGCTCAAAATAATCAGAGTTCAACAAATGGAACAGATAAGTTTTTAATACTTTGTCAGGTTCCTTTAAGCGAACACATGAAACGCGTTGATTCAAAGCAGCTGGAAGAAATTTTTCCTCGAGTAATGCAGTTCGACCAACATTGCCGGTTAGAGAAATCAAGAGATCGTTCTGTTTTAATTCGTATTTTTTGACATTTTCATCATCGCATGGATAATATACAGGACTTTTATCTTCGATATATCCTTTTTGAACGTTCGATATACGAATAATTCTTACGCCTGATGTCGTATATTGGTTGCTTTTAAAGGCATAACCATTCAAGATGTCGCAAACCTCTCCCAACTTCGCCATCATACCATCTCCTCCAACTCTGCCAGACCCTTGGTGATCTCCATTTCCAGCTCATGCAGGTCAGCAAGGATCTCCGTGGTCGAGGGGTACTCCACCGGCACATACTCCGTCTCTTTGTACTTATTGATGGATAAATCGTACCCATTGGCGGCAATTTCCGCTTTGGGCACAAAGAAGCTCTGCTCGGTGCGCTTGCGGTCGGTTTCGGCGTCGAGGTTATGGAACCGGGCGATGATGTCCGGGATGTCGTTCTCCTTCACCTCGGTGCGCTTGTCGTCCAGCGAGAGGCCGTCGGCTTTCATATCGTAGAACCACACCTTATCGGTGCCGCCCGCGCCGGTCTTGGTAAACACCAGCACCGCCGTAGACACGCCTGCGTAGGGCTTGAACACGCCGGAGGGCATGGAAATGACCGCCCGCAGCTGGTGGTTTTCAATCAATTCTTTTCGGATGCTCTGGTGCGCCTTGCTGGAACCGAACAAAACGCCGTCCGGCACGATGCAGGCGCAGCGTCCGCCGGTTTTGAGCATCCGCAGGAAGAGCGCAAGAAAAAGCAATTCTGTCTTTTTGGTGTTGGTGACGGCTTTCAGGTCGTCGTTGATGCTCTCGGCATCCACGGTGCCCTTGAACGGCGGGTTCGCAAGGCAAATGGTGTACTTGCTGCAAATGGAGTTTTGCTTCGACACGCTGTCCTTGTAGTCGATATCCGGGTTGGTGATGGAGTGGAGCATCAGGTTCATGGCCGAAATGCGCAGCATGGTGCGGTCCGTGTCAAAGCCGGTGAACATCGGGCCGGCAAAATGCTGCCACTGCTCCGGGGTCATGCTGTCCTCGTAGTGGGCGCGGAGGTACTGCGCGCTGGACACCAGAAAGCCCGCCGTACCGCAGGCGGGGTCGCAGATGAAGTCGTCCGGCGTGGGCTGCACCAGCTCCACCATCATATCAATGATATGCAGAGGCGTGCGGAACTGGCCGTTCCGACCCGCCGTTGCCAGTTTTCCCAGCATATACTCGTACAAATCGCCCTGCATATCAAGGTCGGCAATGTCGTGGGTGTAAAGATCCTCCAGCCCGGTGATGATCTTTTGCAGCACCTGCGGCGTGGGGATCAGGAACATGGCATCGTCCATGTACCGCGCAAAGGCGGTGTTGCCCTCATCCGGGCGGGTGGGGTCGTCTGCGATCTCCACCAGCTCGCCGTTTGCGTCAAAGTCCGGCAGACGGCCATATTTCATCTTTTTGATGGCAGGGAACACCCGCTGCTGCATGGTCAGGAAAATTTCGCGGGAATCTTTATCCTTGAAGCGGCTCCACCGCATAGACTGCCCTGCTTCGCTGGCCGGGAAGATGTGCTCCATCTTTTCGCCCGCCATGTTCTCAAAATCTTCGGTGGCAAGCTCTTTCTCGTCCAGTGACCGGATGAACATGAGATAGGTCAGCTGTTCAATGACGGTCAGCGGATTGGTGATGCCGCCTGCCCAGATGTCTGTCCAGATCTTGTCTACCTTATTTTTAATGGCTCCTGTTACCATGCGTTCCTCCTGAATGTTTGCCAATCGCAAACGCTTTTCATCTTGAATTTTTGGTGATAATATCACAATTTTATTATAGCAGTGTACGATTATATTTTCAATGTAGAGCGTTTAGCAGACGTGCTTTCTTGATCGCAAGGCAAGAAATTAGTGGAACGTTAAAACAGCAATTTGCGATATGCAATTCAACGCTGTTGCTGTTACATGAAGAAGTTGAATTGCTATAAAACGGTAAAGTGAATTTTACCTGCTTTGCCGTTTTTTCTTTACATCTGGACTCCAACATGCTTTTGTGCTATTCAGCGATTCCATCGCGCAGCCTGCGCTCTGCTTATCAACTGATGATCTCCGGCGGCGATGTGAAAGCCGTACAGGGAGCAACACTTGTGCAGGCTGCCCCGGTTGAAGCAGAACCGACCATCTCCGTGTCGGCTCTGCTGGAGCTTCTGAAGGACGCGGACCCCGCCGTAAAAGCGCAGCTTCGCCTGGCTCTGCTGACCTGAATTGCAAAAAATAGCACGAATTGCAGAGTAATTCACGGACTTACTCCATCTGACACGAAAAATGCGGACCGTGCAAAAACCGTGCAGAGACCGTGCAAATGGCGTATAAAAGGAAAATCCCACGAGGAATCTTACGATTCTTCGTGGGATTTTGGTGCGCTCGAGGGAACTCGAATCCCTGGCCCTCTGATTAAAAGAGCCCACCGGGCAGAACACTCTGATTTTAGAAGTTTCGAGTTTACGTCATTTTTATGCAAAGCATCGTGATTTTCTGCCCGGCAATTTCTGCACCCTTTGTCGTATTTTGCAAGTCAGAGTGCCCATTGCATCCCTTGAAACCGTGCAAAAACAGTGCAGAAACCGTGCACTTACTCTGGGACAAATAAAAAATGATGATTTTTGATCCATGACTTGGTGGCGATTTGAGTGACCACAAAGGTAAATCTAATATACAGGAAGAAGAATGCCCACTCGTCTGAGGAGTTCTCAGGGGAGTGGGCATTTCTGTATAATGGCATTTTGTATATGTCACTTGCCACTTTTAGCATGGAGGTTGCCATTTTTTGAAATGAAGTTGACTCTTTTAGCATAAAGTTTGCCATTTGGGGAAAGAAGTTTCTGCTTTTTTATATGGCAAGTTTCCGCACTTTCCGCATTACTTTCCGCACTTTCCGTACCCCATGAGATATGAACACCTGCTAAACTCTTTCAGAGATTGCTACTTTTTAAGGCGTAGTTTCTAAATCTTGCCCAAAGGATGCTACATTTTGGCTCAAGGTCGCTAAACATAGCGCACAGAAAATTCCACAATAATATAATTAAACTTATGATAATTCGGATTATATTATTTCTTGTAAACTGCATCTTCCTGAATCAGAATCAGGTTGGAATTCTCCGCTGCCATTTCCACCAGTCGATCTGTAAAGCCGCTCTTGGAGAACAGCCCGTACACAATTTCGTAGCCCTTAAACGCCGTTGTAAGTTCTTTGGACTGCCCCTTTTCCTGCAAAGCAGAGTAGACCGCCACATCCACAGGTTTCGCATGGTACTTGCACTCACCGAGGAACAGCCGTTTGTGCTGGTTGTCCACAGCTGCAACATCAATTTCCGTATCGCCCTCATTGTCATTGCGCCAGTAAGAGCCAATGCGTGAGGGTGCAAAGTCGATCTGCCCCTTTCGGCACAGCTCCGCAAAGATGTTCCGGCAGATGCTCTCATAAGCGAAAGCCACAAATTTTTGCTTAAAGTCTTTGCCCATCTCGTCCAGCACGATCTGTTGGTTGTCCAGTTCCAACTCTCCCTTGAACGGGTACACATAGCGGAACCAGAAGCGGATGAAGTTGTCCGAAACATAGTACAGGCTCTTCCGGGAACGCTCTGGATTCTTTTCGGTGATGGGAACGTTCTTGATAACAAAACCAAGGTCGATCAGTGTTTTCAGGTACGGCGTAATAGCTGACGTGTCCTGCTCCATCGTCATACCGATCTTGCTCAGCTTGTGGTTGCCATCCGAAATCGCTTTTAGCACGGAGAAATAGTTGATGGGCGTCTGCACTTCCTCGTTGAGTAAGAAATCCGGTTCTTCATACAAAAAGCCGTTTTTTGATAGCACCACACGCCGAATCTGCTCCACCAGAGGCTCGTCCGTCTGGAAAAACTCCATATATTTCGGTACGCCGCCCGTGATGGCATACTGCTCCACAGCCTGCTCAAACGACAGGTTCTGCGCCGCATACACATCCGTAAATTGTAGCGGCATCAGCCGAACCTGTGCCGTTCTACGGCCATAGAGCGGGCTGTCGTATGCCAGAGCGTGTTTTTTCATCATGCTGATGAGGGAACCGCAGAGAACCAGCATCACGTTATGGTCTTTCAGCACTTCATCCCATGCGTTTTGCAAGATGGACGGGAAATCCGGGTTCGTCTTGACCAGATACGGAAATTCATCAATGACAAGCACCTTTTTCTCGTCCGGGTGGTCGTCTGCCACCACTTGGAATAAATCCAGCCAGTCGGTGAATGTGACCTTGCTGAGCATGGGATTCTTCGTGGTACGGGAAAGTACCCCGGCAAACCGCTTCATGCTCTGGGCTTCACTTTCTGTGGTTGCCAAAAAGTAGAACGCGCGTTTATCTTTGATAAACTCTTTGATCAGCGTCGTTTTTCCAACACGCCGCCTGCCGTAAATCACCACAAAGCCGCTGCTGTGCTCTAGCTCCGCATTCAGCGTTGCCAGTTCGGATGTTCTGCCGATGAAGTCCATGTCATTCACCTCTTGCTTAATATAATTTGGATTATGATAATTTCAATTATATTATAGCCGATCTACACAAAACCGTCAATGGGACGAAGCATCGAATTTTCAACATCAAATTCATACAATGTAGAAAACTCCGAGCTTCCCCCTTTTGCAGATTGAACCGATCCCGAAGAGACGGTATAATAATGGCATAACAAATTATTGTTTGTCGGGCTCATTTTCTCGACACGCAGGAGGAACATACATGGTAACCGGAGAACTGAAAAGCAAAATTGACAGCCTGTGGGAAATTTTCTGGACGGGCGGCCTGACGAATCCCTTGGATGTGATCGAGCAGATGACCTATCTGATGTTCATTCACGACCTCGATGAAAGCGACAACACTCACGCCAAAGAAGCCGCTATGCTGGGTCTGCCCTACAAGAGCATCTTTGCGGGCGAGGTACAGGTCGGGGAGCGCACCGTGGACGGTGCACAGCTCAAATGGAGCGTTTTCCACGATTTCCCGGCAGGCAAAATGTACTCCACCATGCAGGAGATGGTGTTCCCCTTCATCAAGAATCTGCACGGCGACAAGGACAGTGCCTACGCCAAGTACATGGGTGATGCCATTTTCAAAGTGCCCACGCCGCTGATGCTGGATAAAATCGTGACCGCCATGGACGGAATGTATGAGCAGGCGGCGCAGCTTTCCAACACTGACATTCGCGGCGATATCTACGAATACCTGCTTTCCAAACTGGCAACGGCGGGTGTCAACGGTCAGTTCCGCACCCCACGCCACATCATCCGCATGATGGTTGACCTGATGCAGCCCCGCGCTGATGATGTGATTTGCGACCCGGCCTGCGGCACGGCGGGTTTCCTTGTAGCTGCTGGCGAATATCTGCGCGAAAACCGCAAGCAGGAAGTGTTCTTTGACCGCAAAAACAAAGATCACTACATGAACCACATGTTCCACGGCTTCGATATGGACCGCACCATGCTGCGCATCGGTGCTATGAACATGATGACCCACGGCGTGGACAACCCGTTCATCGAGTACCGCGACAGCCTGAGCGACCAGAACCCCGACAAGGACAAATACAGCCTGATTCTGGCAAATCCCCCATTCAAGGGCAGTCTGGACTACGACATTGTTTCCACCGACCTGCTCAAGCTCTGCAAGACCAAAAAGACCGAGCTGCTGTTCCTCGCCCTGTTCCTGCGGATGCTGAAGGTCGGCGGACGCTGTGCCTGCATCGTCCCGGATGGCGTTCTGTTCGGCTCTTCCACTGCACACAAGGCGATTCGCAAGGAGATCATCGAGAACAACCGTCTGGAAGCCGTAATTTCCATGCCCTCTGGCGTGTTCAAGCCCTATGCGGGCGTTTCTACCGCCATCCTGATTTTCACCAAGACTGGCCACGGCGGCACGGATAACGTCTGGTTCTACGATATGAAAGCCGACGGATTCTCTCTGGACGATAAGCGCAGCCCGACCACGGAAAACGACATCTCCGATATTATCGCTCGGTTCCACAACCGGGAGGCTGAAGCCACCCGTGAGCGCACCGAACAGAGCTTCTTTGTACCGAAAGACGAGATTGCGGGCAACGACTATGATTTGTCCATCAACAAGTATAAAAAGACCGAGTATGTGCCGGTGGAGTATCCTTCCACACAGGAAATTATGGCACAGCTGCGTGATTTACAAAAGAGGATCGACGCAGAGATGGACGCTTTGGAAGAACTTTTGAAATGAAACAATTCTAATTTGTGGGAGAGAGCAATGAAGAAAAGGCTTGGAGATTATATTCAGGAATACTCTGTAAGAAACAAATCAGGCGAGGATATTCCTGTTTATAGTATAACGAACTCGCAGGGATTTTGCAGAGACTATTTTAGTAAAGAAGTTGCAAGTAAGGATAAAACTACTTATAAAATCGTGCCGAGAGGGTGTTTTGCATATAATCCGTCGAGAATCAATGTCGGATCAGTTGATTGGCAACGAGATGAGGAACGTGTCATTGTAAGCCCACTTTATAATGTCTTTTCGGTCTCTCCTGAAGTCGACCAGCAATATTTATATTACTATCTTAAAAGCAGCGCAACATTGTACAGAATAAAAGAGGTTGCTACTGGCAGCGTCAGAGACAACCTCAGACTCTCGATGCTTTATGATTTCATGATTGAACTGCCAAGTTTAGATGTCCAACGCCAAATAGTGTCAAATTTAGACTTATTGGCGTCTATAATTCGGCAGCGCAATCAGCAGCTCACCAAGCTGGACGAACTTATCAAAGCTCGATTTGTGGAGATGTTTGGGGACCCTATACAGAACGAAAAGTGCTGGGAAACGAAAAGTTTGTTTGACTTAGGCTATTGTAAAAATGGCATGAACTTTCATAAAGGTGATCATGGCGTTGAAATTCACTGTTTAGGTGTTGGTGATTTCAAAGACCGTTCAACAATTCACGAAGTTGAAAATTTACCGTTTGTTGCGCTTAATGAATCGCCAGACCCTGATTATTTGCTTCAAGATGGCGATATTGTTTTTGTTCGCTCCAATGGCAATAAAGAATTGGTTGGACGCTGTTTAGCAATCTATCCTGCAAATGTTCCTGTTACATACAGCGGATTCTGCATCCGATACAGGCTGACAAGTGAGGAAGCTTCTGTTGCTTACCTACTCAGAGTTCTAAAAGCTGATTCTGTACGCAAGAAGATGGCCGGGCGTGGTGCAAATATTCAAAATCTGAATCAGCAAACATTATCTCAGCTTGCTATTCCGCTACCACCTCTTTCCCTCCAGAATCAGTTTGCCGCCTTTGTAGCCGAGGTAGACAAATCAAAAGTTGAAGTGCAGAAAGCCCTTGACCAGACGCAATTACTCTTTGACAGCCTGACGCAACAGTATTTTGGCTGATAATAAGCAACAACAGGCACTTTGCCGGAGCAGGATGTTGGTACACCAGAAAAGGAGTGCGCCAATATGGAAGACAAAATCGTGAAGATCATCAACGAGATGGCAGAGTACCTGAATGTTGCGCAGATGAAAAAGCTGCAAGAGGTGCTGTTGCAGACGTTTTCCGAATCCGAAGCGCAGAAAGAGCAGATCTCCAACGAGGAATATCTGAAGCTGTTCCTTGATGCCAAGAAAATCGAGGGCTGCTCTGAGCGCCCCATCCAGTATTACCGCGTTACCGTGGAGCGGCTGCTGCAAACCGTGGACACGCCCCTGCGCAAGATGACCACCGAAGAGATCCGGCGGTATCTGGTGGAATATCAGAAGATCAACAACTGCGGCAAAGTGACCATCGACAATGTGCGCCGGAATATTTCCAGCTTTTTCTCGTGGCTGGAAGAAGAGGACTACATCCTCAAAAGCCCCATGCGCCGCATCCATAAAATCAAGACCAAACAGCCCGTGAAGGAAACCATCTCGGACGAAGCTATTGAACGCCTGCGGGATAACTGCAAGTGTGCGCGCGACCTTGCCATGATTGATTTGTTGTATTCCACCGGCATTCGTGTGGGAGAGCTGGTGAATCTGAACATTTCAGAAATCGACTTTGAAGCCCGCGAGTGTGTAGTGTTCGGCAAAGGCGACAAGGAGCGCCGGGTTTATTTTGACGCCAAGGCAAAGCTACATTTACAGGACTATCTGCGCTCCCGCACCGATGCAAACCCGGCGTTGTTTGTAACACTGGACGCACCCTTTGACCGTTTGAAGATCAGCGGCGTGGAGATCCGTCTGCGGGAGTTGGGCCGGGAGTTGAATCTGGACAAGATCCACCCGCATAAATTCCGCCGCACCATGGCTACCCGCGCCATCGACAAGGGAATGCCCATTGAGCAGGTGCAGAAAATCCTCGGTCATTCGCAGATCGGCACCACCATGCAGTATGCAATCGTGAATCAGAACAACGTCAAGACCTCCCACCAGAAGTTTATCGCCTGATAAGGCAACTTCTAATTTGTGGGAGAGAGTTTATGGAATACGCCCTGTCGGAACTTTTTACTCTCCAGATGGGCAAAACCCCATCCAGAGATAACTCAAGCTATTGGGAAAAATCAGAAAACAACTGGATTTCTATTGCGGATCTGACTAACTCAGGAAAATATATATCAAATACAAAAGAGACGCTTTCGGATTCAGCTGTTGCAGAAAGTGGCATCAAAAAGATTCCCGCCAATACGGTCATAATGAGCTTTAAGCTGTCTTTGGGCAAGGTGGCAATAACAGAAAAAGAGATGTACTCCAACGAAGCTATTATGGCCTTTATTGATAAAGGAGTAGAAAAGATTTCGCCGGAATACTTATACTATTTGCTTCGCGCAAAGGATTGGAGTAAGGGAACCAATAAAGCAGTTATGGGTGCTACGCTGAACAAAGCCACTCTATCTACTATAAAAATTCAGCTTCACGAATACGATAATCAGCTTGAAATTGTAAATATGCTTAATCGGGTATCGTCTAGCATTGATTTCAGAAAGCAGCAGCTCACCAAGCTGGATGAACTCATCAAAGCTCGATTTGTGGAGATGTTTGGGGATATGCTACTGAACTCCTTAGAATGGCCCGAAAAGCCATTGGAAGGTCTTGCGGACATCGTTTCTGGAATTACAAAGGGTCGTAAAACAACAGAAACGGGATTGATCGAAGTTCCGTATATGGCAGTTTCAAATGTAAAAAGCGGGTATATCGACTGGACTACGATTAAAACGATTTTGGCAACAAAGCAGGAAATTGAACAGTATCGTTTGATGCCAGATGATATTTTAATGACTGAAGGTGGTGACCCTGACAAAGTAGGCCGTGGTGCTATTATCAAAAACCCATTAGAAAATTCCATTCATCAAAATCACATTTTCCGTGTGCGACTTGATAAGAGCGAACTTTTGCCCGCTTACTTTGCTGAATATCTGCAACATCAAAAAGCAAAGCGTTACTTTTTGGGTTGCGCCAAACAGACAACAGGTATTGCAAGTATCAATATGCGCCAGCTCAGAGCGTTACCTGTCTTAATTCCACCTCTTTCCCTCCAGAACCAGTTTGCCGCCTTTGTAGCCGAGGTAGACAAATCAAAATTGTTCGTAGGGAGTGCCGTAGCCCATAAGCCTTTTGATATAGAATTCTTTTCCAAAAGCACTGTGCAACGTCCTATAAAAGAGGTATAATAAGTTCAAACCACATGATTTTTCACTGAAAGGAGCAGCCAGTATGACCCACAAAGAGCAAAAAGACTACGCAAATGCGAAGTATGATGTTATAAAAGCACTGGATTCCATCAGAAAGTTGAAACCCGAATACCAGAAGCAATTGGCAGAAGAACTTTTCGGTGCAGAACTGTGCGCTTCTGCATGGAAGATTTTCAAAGATGCTACTCCATTACAAAGACAGTGAGGTAAGGATATGGAACACTTTATCACAGAAGTCCGCATCAATGAGGTTCGCCACCTGAAAAACATTACAATCAAGTTGAATCCTGAAAAGCGTCAACACCTTATCTTAACTGGTAAAAACGGTTCTGGCAAGACTTCTGTACTACAGGCAATGAAGAGTTATTTGCATGTTATCAATAATGGCGAATTAACTGACTTAAAAGCTAATTACTACAATTGGCTCTCAAGAGATAAAAAAGAATATGAAACAGCAAAAACAGATGACGAACGACTAATCATTCAAAAGCGGATGAAAAGTGACCGTGCTCGAATTGAGCAGTATGATCGCGGAGTTACGCTAGACTTTAAAAATGAATTGTATATTGACACCCTATATGCTAACGGAGATTTTATCACCGCATTTTTTTCTGCAGAGCGTAATTCTCAAGTTGAGCGTGTAAATGGTGCAAGAAATGTTATTCTTGCACAACACTACGGAATTAATGAAACTCCTTCTAAAATCTTGCTCAAATATATGGTTCACTTAAAGACACAACAAGCTTATGCTAAAAATGAGGGAGATTTAAATGTTGAAAAAAAGATAAAAGTATGGTTTGAACGCTTTGAGAATGCACTGAAAGTGCTTTTGGACGATGCTTCCATCAAACTGATTTATGATTATAAAAATTATAACTTTCTCATTGAACAAAATGGACGTAACCCTTACAGCCTAGATGAACTTTCTGATGGCTATTCTGCTATTATTGGGATTGTTGCTGACCTTATCCTCCGTATGGATCGCAACTGGTTATTGAAGGGTGAGTTGAGCCAGTACGATGTAGAGGGTGTTGTGCTAATTGATGAGCTGGAAACTCATCTTCATGTGGAACTTCAACGTAAAATTTTGCCATTCTTGACAGAATTTTTTCCGCGAATTCAGTTTGTTGTCACAACACATTCGGCATATATTCTTAATTCTATTAGTAATGCCTGCATCTATGATTTAGAAAAACAAGTGCAGTTCACAGACTTTTCCTCTTATTCTGTGGATGATATTGCAGAAGGATATTTGAACGCAGAAGCGTATTCGGAAGAAACGCAGAAAAAAGCACAGCGTTATGAAGAACTTTATGGCCGAAACGATCTTTCTGATGAACAACGTGCGGAACGTGCAACTCTTCGCATTGAGCTGAAAGACGCAAAAGAAGTTCTTGAAAAAATCGAGGGAAAGAAGGTTTCCTGATGGTTAAAATCGAACGAAAGGACACTCCAAAAGCACGAGCTGCCATTGCATCCTTAAAAAGCGAAAAAGTCAAGCCATCAGGAACTTACAATACTCCCGAAGTGAATGATGCTCTTCAAGAAATGTTTGCACATAAGTGCTATCTCTGTGAGCAAAAAGGATTGAAATCTATTCAGATCGAGCATCTGGTGCCGCATCATGATGACATAGATTTAAAATTTGACTGGAACAATATTTTTCTGGCTTGCACACACTGCAACAATATCAAAAATGATCGATTTGTTCCCATTTTGGATTGTACCAAAACTGCAGTAGATGAAAAGATTGCATTTCATCAAGAGGGCGGTGGGTATGAACCCATCAAGTTGGAATTTACTGCATTGGATAGTGAACCTGAAACGCAAAATACCGTGAAACTGCTGTATGAGATTTATTATGGTTCTACTCCTCAAAAAGTTGCTGAAGCAAACATGATTCGGAAAGATGTAGAGACAGAACTCGAAAAGTTCCAAAAATGTGTTCGTGAATATCAGGAATCCGATGGTGAAGACAAAAAAGATGCGGAGTGTCTTCTTCGACTAAGCTTGAAATGGAACACTCCGTTTGCTGCGTTTAAGCACTGGATCATTCGTGATTATTTTCCAGAATTGACGGGGTACTGTCACTGATTATACATATATACTGTGTCTAGAAGCGATATTGACATGATTTGCAAACAAAAATGAGGTTTGTGATATGAGATTTTTTGTCAGTTCTACTTATGAAGATTTAAAGAAAATCCGTGGTGTAGCAATAAATATGCTCAAAGACATTACAGGGGCTAAGACAGCGTCTATCAGTGCAATGGAGTCTTTTCCTGCAAGTCCGAGCTCTAGTTCTGCATTTTGCCTTAATCAGCTAGATGGTGCTGACATAATGATTGGTATTTATGGTTTCCGTTTTGGTTCAAAAGGTGAAGATGGCCGTTCTCTGACGGAAATTGAATTTGATGAAGCTGTAAAAAATGGAACCAAAATATTAGCATTTGTTGCAGATGGTGCCGAGTACACGCAGGACACGGACCAACAGCATTTTCTGCAAACAAAGGTTTCGAGTTTGGGAGGTGTCTGGGCAAGATTTGACCCTAATAATTTAGGGACATTTGCAACGGTGCTAAATGAAAGCTTAAAAAATTATCTTAACGGATATGAGGGGTATAGTTATCATTCTATTTGGGATGATATTATTGAGTTGAAACATGAAATTTCTAAAGATGATGGCATTCCAAGATTAATTCCCTACGGAGAAAACGAGGAAGAAAAAGCACTCGATGATATTATAGAAAGTGCAAACTTTTTCTCGTCTGTTTCTGAAAAAGTTTCAATTGCGAACGAGTGTGCATATAATTTGGCTTATTATTATGATTTGGCAGATGGTACTCAAAGCGATGAATATGATCAAGAAATAAAAAATGCCGAATATGAAATGATAAAAACTGTAAAAGAAAATAGTAGCAATATCTGCGGAAATTGGGAGTATTTAAATATCGGATATCCTAATAGCATAAAAGCAATTTTAATGGCTGCAAACTATTTAAAATTATGCTATGTTCAAAAGAAATTGCTAACAGAATTGTGGACTGAAAATTTAAGGCAAGAAATTTTAAGTGTCAAAAAGTTTTACTTGAATCTTGCAGGAAAAGAAAATAACATTATCGCTGATTAATAGTATATTTTCCTTTCAAATTTAAGTGGGGATTCTTCTATGACCAACTTTGACTTTTTGAAAGATGACCCGCAATTTTCCGGCTTTGCGGATGCCGCGATCGCTGCGGAGAAGATTCTGTCCATTGATGCGGCCACCGCTGTGCTGGACTGCCGCCGTGCCATGGAGTTTGCAGTCAAATGGATGTATTCGGTGGACAACTCCCTCGTCAAGCCATGGGATGATAAGCTCATCAGTCTGATGAGCACAGAAGAATTTCATGACATTGTAGACGATGATTTGTGGCGGCGAATGGATTTTATCCGCAAGCGCGGCAATGATGCCGCCCACGGAAGCCGCAGCATCAGTCGGGAGCAGGCTGAACTATGCCTTGAAAACCTGTTTCTGTTCCTCGATTTCGTGGCGTACTGCTACGGGACCAGCTATCAGGAAAAGAAATTTGATGCTTCCCTGCTTACACAGCAGCCTGCTGCACCCGTCGCTCAGCCCGCTCTGCCGGATGTTGACTTGGATGCACTTATCAAAGAAAACGCTGAGCTCAAAGCGCAGCTGACTGCCCGCCGCGAAACGCAGCAGCCCACCTATGTGCCCAAACCGCTGGAACTTTCGGAGTACAAGACCCGAAAACTATATATCGACTCCATGCTCACCGATGCCGGGTGGGTCGAGGGCAAAAACTGGGTCAACGAGGTTCCTCTGCCCGGGATGCCCAACAAGAGCGGCATCGGCTATGCAGATTATGTCCTGTACGGCGATGATGGCCGTGCGCTGGCTGTGATCGAAGCAAAGCGCACCTGTAAGGATGTTGCAGTAGGCCGCCAGCAGGCAAAGCTGTATGCAGATATTCTCGAAAAGCAGTTTGGTCGCCGCCCGGTGGTATTCCTGACCAACGGTTTCGATACCCGCATTGTGGACAATATCTATCCCGAGCGCAAGGTCGCTTCCATTTACTCCAAGTGCGACCTTGAAAAATGGTTCAATCTGCAAGCAATGCGCACCAGCCTTGCCAATGTGGATGTAAACAAAAACATTGCCGGACGGTACTATCAGGAAGGTGCCATCAAGGCTGTTTGTGACAACTTTGGCCGCAAGAGCCGCCGCAAGGCTCTGCTTGTTATGGCAACAGGCTCCGGCAAGACCCGTACCGTCATTGCACTGGTGGATGTATTATTGCAGCATGGCTGGGTCAAGAACGTGCTATTTCTGGCTGACCGCAACAGCCTTGTGACCCAGGCAAAGCGCAGCTTTGTCAACCTCCTGCCGGAGCTTTCCGTGACGAACCTCTGCGAGGACAAAGACAACTTTACGGCACACTGCGTGTTCTCGACCTATCAGACCATGATGAACTGCATTGATTCCGTTCACGATGCAGAGGGCAAGCTGTTCACCTGTGGCCATTTTGATATGATCATCTGCGATGAAGCACACCGTTCCATCTACAATAAATACCGCGATATCTTCCACTATTTTGATGCACCGCTGGTTGGCCTGACTGCCACGCCCAAAGATGAGATCGACAAAAACACCTACGAGATCTTTGACCTCGAAAACGGCGTGCCCACCTATGGTTATGAGCTGGCGCAGGCCGTCAAGGATGGCTTTCTGGTTGATTTCCTCTCGGTGGAAAGCGAAGTCAAGTTTATGAAGAACGGCATCACCTACGATGAGCTTTCGGACGAAGAACGGGAAGCCTACGAAAACACCTTTGAGGATGAAAACGGCAACCTGCCGGCCAGCATTGATGCATCTGCTCTGAACAGCTGGCTGTTCAACAAGGACACCATTCGGCAGGTCTTGAATGTCGTTATGCAGAACGCCTTGAAAATCGACTACGGCAGCAAGATTGGTAAGACGATTATTTTTGCCAAGAGCCACGACCACGCAGAAAAGATCCTCGAGGTGTTCAATCAGGAATATCCGCACCTGAACGGCTATGCCATGGTGATCGACAATCGGCTTAGTTATGCGCAGAGTGCCATTGACGAATTTTCTGACCCGAAGAAATTGCCGCAGATTGCCATCTCGGTGGATATGCTGGACACCGGCATCGATGTGCCGGAGGTTCTGAATCTGGTCTTTTTCAAAAAGGTTCTGAGCAAAGCAAAATTCTGGCAGATGATCGGTCGCGGAACCCGCCTGTGTCCGGGGCTTCTGGATGGTGAGGACAAGAAGAAGTTTTACATTTTTGACTTCTGCGGAAATTTTGAGTTCTTCCGCATGAACAAAGGAAACGCTACCCCGAACATGATTGCTGTTCAGGGCGCGATTTTCGGTTTGCAGTTTGAAATCGCGTATAAATTGCAGGATATGCAGTTCCAAACGGAAGAACTGAAAGCGTTCCGTACTTCACTGGTGGAGCACATGGTCAGTCAGGTGCAAAAGCTGAATCGTGACAACTTTGCAGTCAAACAGCATTTGAAATATGTTGAGTTGTATGCGGATAAAAACAGTTACAATGCGCTGACCTACGCAGATACCTTGATTGCCCGGGAGGAACTTGCGCCCTTGATTGAACCGGAGCCGGATGACCCGAAAGCACTTCGTTTTGATGCGCTGCTGTACGGCATCGAATTGGCATACCTTGCTGGGAAACCCTATACTCGTGGCCGCAGCGAGCTGCTGAAAAAAGCAAAAGCGGTTGCGAGTGTGTCCAATATTCCAGAGATTGATCAAAAACGCGCGTTGCTCGAAAAAATTATCCAGACCGACTATATCAAAACTGCCGATGTGAACGAGTTTGAGCACATCCGAAAAGAGTTGCGTGACCTGATCAAGTACATCCCCATCGAGCGTGTACGGTACACCACAGATTTCTCTGACGAAATTCTTTCGACAGAATGGAAAGAAGCCGAACTGGAAAACGATGATCTGAAAAATTACAAGGCAAAAGCTGAGTACTATGTACGGCAGCATCAGGATAATTCAGCTATCGCCAAACTGAAAGGCAACATCCCGCTCACCGGCGAGGATGTCAGGGAGCTTGAAAAGATTCTTTGGAGCGAGGTCGGCACAAAAGAGGATTATGAAGCCGAATATGGCACAAAGCCTCTGGGCGAGTTCGTGCGGGAGATCGTTGGCCTTGATATGGCTGCGGCAAAGGCTGCGTTTTCGCAGTATCTAGACGGTGCCAATCTCGATAGCCGACAGATTTACTTTGTGAATCAGATCGTCGAGTACATCGTACATAATGGCACGATGAAGGACCTCTCTGTTTTGCAGGAACCACCTTTTACAGACCAGGGAAGCATCGTAGAGGTCTTTACAGATTTGAGCATCTGGCTTGGCATTCGCAAGACCATTGAACAGGTCAACGCCAATGCAATCGCAGCATAATAGAATATCTTCCAAAACGGTAAAGTGGATTTTATCTGCTTTGCCGTTTTTTTGCCTTAAATTGTGAAATTTTCAAAACTGTATTCCAAAACGGCCCTATAGATTCATATTGGTGTAAGAAGTTTTCCAAACAAAATTTGAAAATCAGGTTGCCAAACACCCTTTTTAGAATGTTATAGGTATAGGAGGTTGTTTGAAAAAGTGAAAATTCCCCAAATTTTCATAAGACCCCGTTTAAAAATACCCCTTTAAGTTTGTATAGGGTGTAGGGACTACTTTCAGAAACGAACCCCTTTGCATTTTGGAAAGTCCACAACTTCTTACAAGACAACATCGTACCTTGACAACAACATGATCGGCTGCAAGTTAATATGCTTTTTCGGAGAAGTGCCGCCACGACAAGAGCGCACCAAGAAGAAGCCATACGCCGGAGGAAATCGGGCAGGAACCGCTTGCAGGCAGACCGACACCGAAGAAGAACCGGGCAAGCTGGCAGAGAGGACTTCGCAAAGTCTTGTCTGTCAGGTTGTTCGGCGCAAGAGTGCAGAGATCGCAGATCTTTGCGCGGGTCAAGGGCGGCAGCCTTGCCCAGTGGATGTGATGCTGTGCGTCATATCCTACTGGGTATTATCTGGCGCATAGCGGGCGGCAGATTTGCAGCTTCGCTGCACCGTGTTGCCCCTACCCCGCGCACGGCGCTTTCTGCGTGACCCCAGAAAGGAGAGATGGTCGCTGAAACTGACCCGACACAATGGCCGCGCTGGAAAGCACGGCACTTATAACCCAAAGCACAATGACCGCAGTTTTGAAATTGCCAACAGCGAGCATATCGACCCGGAACGTGTCCAGCAAAACATCTATTGGGATTGCTACAACGGCATCCGCTCTGCTCTGCAGCCCAAGAGTGAGGAAAGTCTGGCCGACACTTTTGAAGAAGTCGAAAAGCTCTACTACAAACTCCATTACACCAACTTCACCGAAAGACAGAATAAGCGCAACGCCAAAATCCGGCACACCGAGCGAAACCGCTCCACCGAAGATTTGCTCGCCAGCAAGAAAACCTGCCCCGAAGAAAGCATCTATCAGCTTGGAACGCTGGAGAGCCACGCTTCGCCCAAAGAACTTTTTCAAATCGCCACAGAATTTATGGACGAGTTCCATGAGCGTTTCGGCAAACACGTTCACATTCTGGATTGGGCCTTGCATCTGGATGAAGGCACGCCGCACATCCACGAACGCCATGTGTTCGACTGTGATAACAAGTATGGCGAAATCGCACCCCAGCAGGAAAAAGCGTTGGAAGCACTTGGCTTTGAACTGCCAAAGCCGGACAAGCCCCTTGGCCGTTATAATAACCGCAAGATTACGTTTGATGCAGCCTGCCGCACGATGCTATTCGAGATTGCCAAACGACACGGTCTGGAACTGGACGAAGTGCCGGAATACGGCGGACGGGCTTATCTGGAAAAGCAGGACTACATCCTGAAAAAGCAAAATGAACGGATTGCAGAACAAAAGAAAGAACTGCAGGAACAAAGTATTCAATATGTCGGATTGCTGGAAGATTGCCGTAACCAGCGAGATGAAAATGCTGAACTATTCAACCAGACGATAAGACAATCTGAAGAGATTTTGAAAAACAATGAAAAAATTAAAAGCCAGGAGAACGAATTAGAAGAACTGTTTTCGCAATGGGTAGATGTAAACGATTTGTTTAATGATGCTGTAAGTGGTTCTTATGACCAAGCGGTCCTTGCGGTTTCCGATGTTGGACTTAATAAAGCGTTACAGGAAGCTGTAAATGAAATTGACCAACATTTGGAATGGCTAATGGAACCAGAACGAATTGCAGATTTCCGCACCAGAAAATATGCAGAAGAACAAATACTCTGCCTGCGGAAAAATATCATTGGGGCAATCAAGAGCCTTCTTTCAAGAGGGACGCAGTTCTTCTATATCCCAGAGGTGAAAAAAGCGGTCATGGAGCAAATCAAAGAAAATACTCGTCCGTCTGTTCTACAAAAGCTGCATCGGCGGCAAGAAGAAATCAACCAGCGTGAGCAGACACGCACAAAGCCGAAGAAGCGCAGTCATGGCATGGAACTGTAAAGGAGGAAAATTTTCAAGAACAACAATTTATTTGAAATCGTAAAGCTGAATATTACCGCCCGACAAGCCGCAGAAGCCTATGGCTTTCGTCCAAACCGCAGCAGTATGATTTGCTGTCCATTCCATGCAGACCGCAATCCCAGCATGAAAGTGGATTCACGGTTTCACTGTTTTGGCTGTGGAGTGGATGGGGATGTAATCGACTTTACCGCAAAATTGTTTCAGCTGTCCTTGCGGCAGGCGGCGGAAAAGCTGGCTGCAGATTTTGGACTTTCTGCAACAGATAATTTTCAACCACTTCCCTGCAAGCCGGTGGAAAAACCGCTAAGTCCGAAAGAGCAATTCTACAAAATCCTGTGTGGCTATCGTTCTCTGCTAGCAAATTGGCGCATGGCCTATGCACCCAAAAATCCAGAAGCATCCCTGCATCCTTGTTTTGTAGCAAGTCTACACTATGCAGACCGTGTGCAATATCTGCTGGATATTCTTTTGCAGGGAAGCTCGCATGAAAAACAACAACTACTCAACGGAAAGGAAGTGACCGCCCTTGGAGAAGCAATCGAACGATGCAAGGAAGCCGAAGAAGCAGCATAGTGCACCTGCCCGAAACTGGGTGGGTGACAACGGGAAAATCATTGAACCATTGTTCGCAGATTACTTTTTGAGCCTGCACCCCATGCGCTGCTTTCAAGGCAGATTGTTCACCGTGGATGGCATGATCGAGGATGAAGCCCCATTGAAAAAGGAAATCTATGAGCAAGTCCGCTATTACGCTACCACCAGCGTAGCACGGCGGATTGAACATATTGTGCAGGCGATTAAGTTGGCCTGTGCATCCGAACCACCGGAGATTCAGACAGACCGCATCCATGTCCAAAACGGCACATACTTTGTGGACGGTCACTTTACCCCTGAAAAAGAATACTGCATGAACCGATTGCCCATCGCCTATGTGCCAGAAGCACCAGCACCGACACGCTGGCTGCAATTCTTGAACGAACTGCTATACGAAGAAGATATTCCGGCCTTACAAGAATACATTGGCTATTGCCTGCTGCCTGTTACCAAAGCGCAGAAAATGTTGCTGATGGTCGGCAAGGGCGGTGAGGGAAAATCCAGAATCGGGCTGATTCTTCGAGAATTGTTCGGCAACAGTATGTACACAGGCAGTCTGCAAAAGGTAGAAACCAACCGCTTTGCCCGTGCAGACTTGGAGTACAAGCTGCTTTTGGTGGACGATGACATGAAAACTGAGGCCCTGCCGCAGACCAACAACATTAAAACTCTTGTCACGCTGGAAGATAAAATTGACATTGAGCGCAAGGGCCAGCAGAGTGTGCAGGGTACGCTGTATGTTCGGTTTGCCTGCTTCGGGAATGGCAGCTTACACGCACTCTATGACAAGTCCAACGGTTTCTATCGCCGCCAGCTGTTGCTCACCACTAAGGAAAAGCCCGTTGGCCGGGTGGATGATCCTTTTCTCATTGATAAGATGCGGAACGAAAAAGAGGGCATTCTGCTTTGGGCGTTGGAAGGGCTGCATCGACTGATTCGGAACAACTATCGGTTTACCATCAGCGAACGCACTGCGGCAAATCTGAAAGAAGCAATGGAGCAGGGCAACAATATCCTGGGCTTTCTCAAATCCGAGGATTACTTTGAAATTCGGCAGGGTGCCAAGTGCAAATCCACGGATTTCTATAAAGTCTATGAACGCTGGTGTCTGGATAACCTGGAAAAGCCGCTGGCAGCATCAACCTTTATCCACCATCTAAAAGATAATCAGAAAAGTCTGGGCATCGTTTATGACGATAAGTGTATCGGCACAAATCGGGGCTTTCACAATGTAGACGTTGACCTGTTTTTACCCGTTGATGTTCCCAGTCCGTGGGATTAAAAAATAGAATCAACTTGAAAAAGCCCTGCTCAGCCTGCTCACAGTGTGCAAAAGGTGCAGGATGAGCAGAGTGAGCAGGCGATTTTGAATTTACATCAAAAATAAAACATGGAGGTTTTGCCTATGAACAAATCTCGGCCTGTTGCGACCGAAACTGTGAAATCTTTAAATTATACGAAAAATATCTTGCAGACCATTCCGAATAACGATAAAATGGAAGTGGTCACTCAAACCAATGCCGTCAAGTCTCCGTCTGACAGCCTGAAAGCCACAACACTGGTGTACACGGTGGAGGAAATTGCGCAGATGCTGTCCATCAGCCTGCGTTCTGCCTACAACCTGTGCAACAGCACTACCGAATTCCGTGTCCTGCGGGTAGGCGGAAGCATCCGCATCCCGAAAGACAGTTTCGATGCGTGGCTCCGGGCAGCTTGAAAAAGGAGATAACGTATGGCATATATCACAAAACGCGGCAGCTCCTATGGTGTCCGCTATACTTACCAAGACGAGCAGGGTAAAAACTGCAACAAATGGGAAAGTTTTTCCACAAAGGAGGAGGCAATAAATCGCAAAAAACAGATCGAACACGAACTTGCAAACGGAACGTTTCTGATTCCGTCCACCATCACCGTCAAAGAGTTTTTGATGGAGTGGCTTCCCAAACAGTGCAACAAGCACAAGTGGGCACCGCAGACCTATCAATCCAATCTGGGAACGGTCCAGAACCTCATTATTCCGTATATCGGCGATATGCAGATGCAAAAGCTCAAGCCTTACCATCTGGAAGACCTGTATGCTACCCTCAGCAAAACGCCTTGCGGCCAATATCTTGAGGGCAAAAAGCAGGTGCTTTCGGAAAAACAGCAGCAGCGGTTTCTCTCCGGCACGACCATCCACGAGGTACACCGCCTGCTGCGGACAGCGTTCCAGTATGCGGTGGAGTGGGGCATCCTCGTCAAAAGCCCCGTTCCGGTGGACAGCCCTAAAAAGTCGATTCAGGAGCGTGCCATCTGGGACGCGGACGAGATGTGGGCCGCACTTGCTAGCATGGAAGACCCGATTCTGCATCTGGCAGTCCATCTGACGCTGGTGGGCGCACTGCGTGAGGGCGAAGTCGCTGGCCTGACTCCGGAAGATCTTGATTTTGAGGGAGCAGACGGCACCGGCACTTTCCGCATCAACAAGTGTATGCAGCGTGTCAAAAAGGCATCGCTGGCAAAAACGGGCAAGGGCTGTATTTTGCAGGAATTTGAGGATAAGCGTGAGGGCAGTACCACAACACTGGTGCTCAAAAAGACCAAAACAGCATCTTCCAACCGAACCATCTTCATGACGGCAGTGTTGAAAGAAGAACTGAAACACTGGCTAAAGCGTTTGGAAATGGACGAAGCCGTTGAGCCGGAGCGCTACCGCAACAGCGGAATGCTCCTGCGTCTGCCCAACGGTCTGGCGGTAGAACCGATCCTCATCCGCAAGAAGTTCATCAAGTGGCAGGACGAGCACCCGGAGTTCACCCGCATTGTGTTTCACGGCCTGCGGCATTCCAGTGCCACCTATCAACTGATGATTTCCGGCGGCGATGTGAAAGCGGTACAGGGCACAACGGGCCATGCCAGCGCTAATCTTCTGGTCAACACCTATGCACACATCCAGCAGGATTCCCGCAAAAAGCTGGGTAAAAAGTTCGAGGAAGGCTTCTACAAGCCGGGAGCAACACTTGTGCAGGCTGCCCCGGTTGAAGCAGAACCGACCATCTCCGTG
>OCAT01000446.1_pt1 | contig 34649 bp, 30 predicted proteins | sample 1538311 | NCBI WGS metagenome assembly OCAT01 (sample SAMEA2580287, study PRJEB22360) | human gut metagenome | biome: human gut; feature: human-associated habitat; material: faeces | place: Denmark | collected 2008/2010
ACGACCTTATCCGTCCGACAAGGTGTGTGATTGAGGAAAGCCAGCGGTATTTACGATTGGAACATGAGGACAAGGAAAGCTATGTGTCCTATTTTACCGTCAATGCGATTGTAGGAGAGCTTGATTTTCCGTCGTCTGAAATCTTCTATTTCCAGCAACAGCAATTCACATTCCCCGTTGATACTTCTATGAATGTAGAAATCGTGGAGAACCGAAAAGCATTAACAACCGTACGCAACAAGAAAAAGGAATTGAAAGACCTTGACAATCACGCTTATCAAGCAGGAAGTGAAACCAGCTCAAATGTGGTGGACGCATTAGACAGCGTGGACGAGCTGGAAACGGACTTAGACCAGACAAAAGAAAGTATGTATAAGTTAAGCTACGTGATACGGGTGTCTGCACCCGATCTTGACGAGCTGAAACGCCGTTGTGATGAAGTCAAGGACTTTTACGACGACCTCAATGTAAAGCTGGTGCGTCCTGCTGGGGATATGCTGGGGCTTCATTCTGAATTTTTACCTGCCAGCAAGCGATATATCAATGATTATGTGCAGTATGTAAAATCAGATTTTCTAGCAGGGCTTGGCTTTGGAGCAACACAACAATTAGGGGAAACTACGGGTATCTATATGGGCTATTCCGTTGATACGGGAAGAAATGTGTACCTGCAACCGTCCCTTGCCAGTCAAGGTGTGAAAGGTACAGTTACAAATGCCCTTGCGTCTGCTTTTGTCGGTTCGCTTGGCGGTGGGAAGTCGTTCTGCAACAATCTTCTGGTGTATTATTCGGTTCTCTTTGGGGGACAAGCGGTTATCTTAGACCCAAAATCAGAGCGTGGCAACTGGAAAGAAACGCTTCCAGAAATCGCCCATGAAATCAATATCGTAAACCTTACCAGCGACAAGGACAATGCAGGACTTCTTGACCCGTTTGTGATTATGAAGAATGTAAAAGACGCTGAAAGTCTGGCAATCGACATCTTAACATTCCTTACGGGTATTTCCTCTAGGGACGGCGAAAAATTCCCCGTGTTACGAAAAGCGGTGCGTTCCGTTACCCAGAGCGACAGTCGGGGCTTGCTCCATGTGATAGACGAGCTACGCCGTGAAGATACGCCCATATCAAGAAATATCGCAGACCATATCGACAGCTTCACGGACTACGACTTTGCACACCTGCTGTTTTCAGACGGTACGGTAGAAAATGCAATCAGTCTGGATAACCAACTCAATATCATTCAAGTAGCGGACTTAGTATTGCCAGATAAGGACACGACCTTTGAGGAATACACGACCATTGAATTATTGTCGGTGTCTATGCTGATTGTGATTAGTACCTTTGCCCTTGATTTTATCCATTCGGACAGAAGTATTTTTAAGATTGTAGACCTTGACGAAGCGTGGGCGTTCTTAAATGTGGCACAAGGAGAAACGCTCTCTAACAAGCTGGTTCGTGCTGGACGAGCTATGCAGGCAGGCGTTTATTTCGTTACACAATCTTCTGGGGACGTGGCAAAGGAAAGTCTGAAAAACAATATCGGCTTAAAATTCGCTTTCCGTTCTACTGACATCAACGAGATAAAACAGACCTTAGAATTTTTCGGTATCGACAAGGACGACGAAAACAACCAGAAACGCTTGCGTGATTTGGAGAACGGACAATGCTTATTGCAGGACTTATACGGGCGTGTCGGTGTGGTACAGATACACCCCGTTTTTGAAGAACTGCTACACGCCTTTGATACCAGACCGCCCGTACAGAGAAATGAGGTGGAGTGATGAAAGAAAGGATAAAAGGTGCGTTCACAAAAAAGAAGATTTTCCACTTTCTCAAAATGGCTCTGTTCGTGGTGGCACTCTCCCTTATCCTGCTTTCACTTCTGGGGACGGTGGCTCATGCGACGGGGCTTGTGGACGATACCATAAACGCAGAAAATCTTTATTCAAAATATCCCCTTTCCAACTACCAGCTTGATTTTTATGTGGATAATAGCTGGTCGTGGCTTCCGTGGAACTGGCTGGACGGTATCGGAAAATCGGTGCAGTACGGGCTTTACTGTATTACCAACTTTGTCTGGACGATAAGCCTTTATTTAAGCAATGCCACGGGCTATGTGGTGCAGGAAGCCTATAAACTTGATTTTATTAACGATATGGCAGACAGTATCGGAAAGAGCATACAGACCCTTGCAGGCGTAACACAGAACGGTTTTTCCAGCTCTGGCTTTTATGTTGGTTTCCTGCTTCTCATTATCTTAGTGGTGGGACTTTATGTTGCCTATACGGGACTTATCAAACGGGAAACCAGCAAGGCTCTTCACGCTGTTATTAACTTTGTGGTGGTGTTCGTGCTGTCCGCTTCATTTATTGCCTATGCTCCCGATTACATCAAAAAGATAAATGAGTTTTCATCAGACATCAGTACCGCTTCTTTGGACTTGGGAACAAAAATCATGCTCCCCAACTCTGACAGCGAGGGCAAAGACAGCGTGGACTTGATACGGGACAGCTTATTTTCTATTCAAGTACAACAGCCGTGGCTCTTGCTTCAATTTGGTAACAGTAACGCAGAGGAAATCGGGACAGACCGTGTGGAAGCTCTCGTATCAGCAAGCCCAGAGGACGAGGACGGAAAGACCAGAGAGGAAGTCGTGAAAACAGAAATCGAGGACAACGACAACAACAATCTGACGATACCGCAGGTAGTGAACCGTTTAGGTATGGTGTTCTTCCTACTGTTCTTCAATTTAGGGATAACGATATTTGTATTCTTGCTTACGGGCATGATGTTGTTTAGCCAGATACTTTTTATTATCTTTGCAATGTTTTTACCTATCAGCTTTTTACTTTCCATGATACCGAGCTATGAAAGCATGGCAAAGCAGGCAATCGTAAGGGTATTTAATACCATAATGACACGGGCAGGAATAACGCTCATTGTAACGGTGGCGTTCAGCATTTCCAGTATGTTTTATAATATTTCCACAGATTACCCGTTTTTCATGGTGGCGTTCTTGCAGATAGTATGTTTCGCTGGTATCTACATGAAGCTGGGCGACTTAATGAGTATGTTCTCTTTGAACGCTAACGACAGTCAAAGCATGGGACGTAGGATATTCCGCAGACCGTATCTATACTTGGCACATAGGGCTAGGCGTATGGAAAGACGGCTTGCTGGTGCGGTTACGGCTGGCGGTGTCGCTGGTGCGGTGGCAGGTAGCACGATTTCAAACGGAAAAGCGACAAGGAACACAGCCACAAAAAGCAGTCGGGGCAATACCACTTCCAGCATGGGACAGCGTGCAGGCTCAAAGGTGGGTGCTGTCTTAGATACGAAAAATAAAGTGAAAGACAAGGCAAATGCTGTCAAAGAGAATATCAAGGATATGCCGACACAGACCGCTTATGCGGTGTATTCCGCAAAGGAAAAGGCAAAGTCCAGCGTGTCCGACTTTAAGCGTGGCATGGTGCAGGAACAGCAGTCCAGACAGACGGGACGTTTGGAAAAGCAGGAACAGCATAGACAGAATATCGCTGACAAACGTATGGAGCTTCAAAAGGCACAAGAAGCAAGGCACGCACAGCGAAAGGCTGACGGATCAGCGACAGCGGGAGCTACCCGTCCCCATGAGCGACCAGCCACAGCTTCAAAGCCGAGTGCGGAAAAAATGCAGGAAGTCAAACGTCCTGCCACAGCGACCACTTCAAAAGCAAGTGAGCCAGTCAAGACAAATGTTATCAAAGAGCGTCCGTTATCTTCTGGTGCTTCTGATAGAAAAGCGACCCAACCTACGCAGACAGTACATAGGCAGAATGTAGAAAAAGTGGTATCGCAGGAAACACGCCAGAATGACACCAAAGACCGCAGGATAAAGGTTCAGCAGACCCAGAGCGTCCAGAAGAACCAGCAGACCATAGAGAAAACCCGTAACCTTGTAACGAAGAAAGGACAGAAGAAAAAATGAAACTGAAACATATCGCTCTCATTGGCAGTCTGTTTCCTATCCTCTTTTCTCTGGTGCTTTTCTTTGGTGTCCTCATTAGTGCGGACAGCGACGACGAGAACAGCAATTTTTCTTCTGGCATTACGGGTATGAACTTATCCGCAGAAGTCTTGAAACATCAGCCTATGGTGGAAAAGTACGCCAGAGAAAACGGTATCTCCGAGTATGTCAATGTGCTACTTGCTATCATTCAAGTAGAAAGTGGCGGTACGGCAGAAGATGTTATGCAGAGTTCGGAAAGTCTGGGATTACCGCCTAATTCCTTAGATACGGAAAGCTCAATCAAGCAGGGGTGTAAGTATTTTGCGTCCCTGCTTTCTTCCTGCAAAAATCAAGGTATCGACGATTTGAATGTAGCGATACAGTCCTATAACTATGGCGGTGGCTATGTGGGATATGTGGCAGGAAAGGGAAAAAAGCACACTTTTAATCTAGCAGAGAGCTTCGCCCGTGAGAAATCGGGTGGAAAGAAAGTAACCTATACCAATCCGATAGCTGTTGCAAAGAACGGGGGCTGGCGGTATGGCTATGGAAATATGTTCTATGTGGAATTAGTCAATCAATATCTGACCGTGGCACACTTTGATAATGCGACGGCACAAGCGATTATGAATGAAGCGTTGAAATATCAAGGCTGGAAGTATGTGTATGGTGGCAGTAACCCGAACACTTCCTTTGATTGTAGCGGACTTGTGCAATGGTGCTATGGAAAAGCTGGTATCTCCTTACCGAGAACCGCACAAGCACAGTATGACGCTACCCAACATCTTCCACTCTCGCAGGCAAAGGCTGGGGACTTGGTATTTTTCCATTCTACCTATAACGCTGGTTCGTATGTAACCCACGTCGGCATTTATGTAGGAAATAATCAGATGTACCATGCAGGCGACCCGATAGGATATGCAGACCTAAGCAGTAGTTACTGGCAACAGCACTTAATCGGTGCAGGACGAGTAAAACAATAGAAAGTGTCTGAAAATAATTAAGTTTGACAATATGAGAATAAAGTATGACATTTTCATAAAAAAGTGTGACAACATTTATCACAACGAATGATTAATAAAAAAGTATGACAACCACAAAGCAAAAATCATAAAAAAGCCTGACAATATTAGGATAAATACCATAGGTGGCAATGTCATAAATCAGAACGTGGAATCGTCACGCTGACCAGCTTGGAGTGCAGAGCATTTCAGGCTTTTCTATTGTCAAACTATTTTATCACAAAGGCACTTGTAAATGTAAGACTTTATTATGAAAGGACAGAAAGGACTTGAAAAATATGTTTAAGAAGAATAAGAAACAGACAGAAACTCTCAAAGAACCAAAAGAAAAAAAGGTGCGTACTGTTAAGGTAGGCACACATAAGAAAACCGTGATTGCGTTGTGGGTGGTGCTTATCGCAAGCGTGAGCTTTGGGGTGTATAAGAATTTTACGGCTATCGACCAGCACACCACCCATGAAAAAGAAATCATTGAACTTCGCTTGCAGGACACCAACGGGATAGAAAATTTCGTGAAAAACTTTGCGAAGTCCTATTACACATGGAGCAACAGCAAAGAAGCGATTGAAGCAAGGACGCAGGCAATCAGCGGTTATCTGACAAAGGAATTGCAGGACTTGAATGTAGATACCATTAGAACCGATATACCGACCAGCTCCACAGTTACAGATGTGATTGTGTGGAGTATCGAACAGTCGGGGGCGGACACTTTTTCTGCTACCTACGAAGTAGATCAGCAGATAAAAGAGGGAGAACAGACAAGCAATGTGAAAGCAACCTATACCGTAAAAGTCCATGTAGACGCTGACGGGGATATGGTAATCGTTCAGAACCCTACCCTTGCACCAGCAATCGAAAAATCGGACTATGAGCCAAAGACACCAGAACCAGACGCAAGCGTGGACGCTGATACCGTAAACGACGCTACCGCATTTCTGGAAACATTCTTTAAGCTCTATCCAACAGCTACGGAAAAAGAGCTTGCTTACTATGTATCTGGAAATGTGATTGAGCCTATCGGCAGGGACTATCTTTATTCTGAACTGGTAAACCCTATCTTTACAAAGGACGGGGACAATGTGGAAGTCAAGGTAGCCGTGAAATTCCTTGATATTCAGACAAAAGCGACGCAGGTATCACAGTACGAGCTTGTGTTACAAAAGGATAGTAACTGGAAGATTGTAGGATAAATGATATAAAAAGACCGTAGTCTGTAACACACATTTATGTGCCTTACAGCTACGGTTATTTTTGAAATTGATTGCGTATATCCTTGTCTTTACGAAACGCTATTTTAGCAGACTTCATTAAATCTACTAAGAAACGTACTTCGTATTCATCACAGTCTGAAAAAATATCTTTTGCTTCTTTTTCAAAAACGATTTTAGAAGCAATCACATTATCGCATAAAAGAGTATCGACTGATACAGAAAGTGCATTGGCAATCGCAATCAAGGTTGGTAAACTGACTTTTGTTTTTCCTGTTTCTACATTACTCATGTGAGCTGGTGTAATGTCTATAAGGTCGGCAACGGTTTCTTGTGTTACGCCCTTTTTAATTCTTGCAATTTTAATCCGCTGTCCGATTGCTTTGTAATCAACTTCCACAGTTTCCTCTCCTTTCCTGCTTTTTTATATTGTAACCATTCGCAGAGTGTAATATAATACTCTGTGTAAATGAACAATTCTTTCAGTATATATTCAGGCTAAAAAGTTTAAAATATGGAAGAATATAAATGCAAAGGGGGGTATGTCTATATGTTAAGATTTCGTAAAAAGGATAGCAAAGAGCTTATAAAAAGAATGGCTAAAACAAATGGCTGTTCGGTATCTGAAATTCGCAGAGAAATGCAGTATGCTATTGATGAAGCTAGAAATAGTGATGACCCAAACAAGCAAGCGGAATTTCAACGCTTATTTGGAAATAAGATACCCAGTCCAGAAGAATTTATTTGTGTAGTTAGCAAGAATTTAAAATTTTAGTAAATACGGAGCGTGAACAATGAAAAAATCAGAAACGCAGGAACAGGAATTTTTAGAAGTTTGTTCTTCTTACGACCATGACCTTTTAACTGGAAAAAGAGAAATGACATTGAAAGACTATGAACGAATTACTTATTTAGTTAGTTCTCTTGGGTATAGTCAATATCTTCAATTCCTTATTGGAAAATATATGGACTTATCACAAGCTGATGAAGAACGAGAAGAAAGAGAACATGAAATATATTTGGAATATCCAGAGTATTATGAGGACGAGGGGATTTTGGAAGAAGAAGAAAAATGGCTGGAAGAATTTTTAAATCAACTTCCAAAGAAGAAAAAAGAACATTTCAAGCAACTAATTGAAAAAGGTCAAAACTACTAAAAAAACAAAGTTACTGTATTCAGATATGCTGATCACAGTAACTTTATTTTAGCTTAACCCACAAAAATATATGGATTTTGTTTATGATTTTTATTACAATTAAGATAATTATGATATGTACGAGGAGTGATAAATTTGCATACAATTCTTGTGTTGGAAGATGATATAGAATTAAATAATACTATTTGTTGTTCTTTGGAAAAAAATGGTTATCGGGTTATGGGGGCTAGAACTTGTGAAGAAGCAAAAAACTACGCAAATAGTTATACCTTTCACATGGCAATTTTGGATATAAATTTACCAGACGGTAATGGATTTCAATTTTGCAAATGGTTAAAAGCTAGAAGTAATACATTGATTTTATTTTTATCCGCTAAGGATTTGGAAACTGATATTTTAAATGGATATGAACTTGGAGCAGACGACTATGTGACAAAGCCCTTTTCTATGAGAATTTTGCTGAAAAAAGTGTATGTAATCTTATCCAGAAAGTCACAAGAAGCGAATATTTATGATGATGGCTTTCTAAAAGTAGATTTTGAACTTGGTATCGTTCAACAAGGAGTAAATGAATGCTTACTTTCCCCCACAGAATATCGTATTTTAAAAAAACTGATTGAGAATAAAGGGAAACTACTTACCTATTCCGTTTTATTAGATTCTTTATGGGACGAGGGAGTACAAATTACAGACAAGCATACTCTTGCAGTAAATATCAACAGATTGCGTAAAAAGATTGAAACCGAGGAACACTCTTATATTTCAAATGTATATGGAATGGGTTATATATGGAAGTAATGATTTTTATAATATTTTTTTCGTTAGTGTTTATCACTACTTTTGCACTTTGGAAATATGTTCGTTTGAAACATGATGTTTATGAATATACAGAGAAACTGGATAATACTATAAACTATATGTTAAAAAACGGAGAATTAAAAACAACTCCCTATGAAAACGATGATTTGTGGGAAAAAATTTATGAGAAGCTGGTTCGTCTTTCCCATCTGTATACTCATAAAAATTTAGAGATTTCAGAAGAAAAAGATAAACTGAAAGAGCTAGTGTCTGATATTTCTCATCAAACAAAAACATCGATTGCTAATATAAAACTCTATTTAGAGATAATGACGGATGAATCAGATTTTAAGAAAAATCAAGAATACATGAGAAAAATGAACGGTCAAATAGATAAGTTGGATTTTCTTCTGCAAAGCATGGTAAAAATGTCACGGCTTGAAACTGGAACAATTAAAATCCAAAAACAAAATGTCCTTCTTGCCGATACTCTCGCTATGGCGATCAGTAACGTAGTAATAAAGGCAGATAAGAAAAACATTAAGATTGATGTGCAGTATGATGAACAGCTAATGCTAAAACATGATAAAAAATGGACAGCAGAAGCAATTTTTAATATTTTAGATAATGCAGTAAAATATACAGAAGTTGGCGGAAATATTCATGTTGTTGTGTGCAGGCAAGAACTTTTTACAAAAATCAGCATTGAGGATACAGGAAAAGGTATTGCACCAGAGCGACAAGCGACTATTTTTACTCGGTTCTATCGAGAACCAGAGGTACATGATAAAGAGGGAATCGGTATTGGCTTATATTTAGCTAGAGAAATCATCACGCTACAAAATGGATATATTGAAGTACAGTCACAAATTGGACAAGGAAGCAAGTTTATAATATATCTTCCAAATCGGGATTAAGAAAAATCACAGTTTTGTGATTTTTTCTTTTTGTGACTGGTTTGTGATTTTTATGCTTTATCATGTAAGTCAGGAGGTGAAATCATGAGAATCAAAAAATCGACGGTATTTCTGACAATGTTCGTTTTATTATTGGCTTTTACCGGTTGCCAGAATGAAAGCTCCAGTACTGACGAAAATAAACAAACGAAGAGCACAGCAAGTGATAAGGTTATTTATAACCAAAAAGACTTGCAAAACCCTCAAAAATTAGAAATTTCAGAAGATGGAACTGTTGAAATGGAAATAAAGAGTATGACTGAACCAGATAATATTCTCCCAGAAAATAAATCTATTTTTCTTTCTATTACATCAAAGAAAGATACAGATGTTTCTTTGCAATATACTTATGATACATATGGAAAAGAGGGGGCATTGTTTTGTTGCGAATTAAAAGAAAAGAATGGTGTTAAAACTACATTAGAGCCTTTATCTTCTTTCTACTTGTCTCAAACTTCTGAAGAAAACTACAAAGAAACATGGTTGACAAATGGCGTGTTTTTGAAAAAAGGGGAAAATGTGTTTTATTTGAATGGTAAAGACCAAACATTTCCTTATCGTATGATACTTAAAGTAACTTTTTTTGAACCAGAAAAGATAGATAGCGTTATTCTTTATCCGATAGAAAAATAAGGAGGACTTGATTATGAAAAATGTGATTGTCAAAACACAGGCTTTAAAAAAATATTACCAAACAGGGAATCAGACCGTAAGAGCATTAGATGGTGTGAATTTTGAAGTTGCTGAACGAGAATTTGTTTCTATCGTCGGAAAATCAGGTAGTGGAAAAAGTACGCTTCTACATATGATTGGTGGATTAGATACGCCCAGCAGTGGAACTGTTATTGTTGATGGACTAAATCTTGAAACATTAAATTCGGAACAACTTGCTCTTTTCAGAAGAAGAAAAGTAGGATTTATTTTTCAGCAGTATAATCTAATACCCGACTTGAATGTGTATGATAATATTACTTTTCCTCTTGAGTTAGATGGTACGCAAATTGATAAAGATTTTATTCAGGAACTATTGGAAACATTAAATATCTCGGATAAACAAGAAATGCTCCCTGCAATGTTGTCTGGTGGAGAACAACAGCGTGTAGCGATTATACGAGCTTTAGCAACAAAACCTGCGATTATCCTTGCAGACGAGCCAACAGGAAATCTTGATACTTCTACCAGTCATGATGTAATCGGATTATTGAAAATGTTAAGTAGACAATATCAACAAACATTGATTGTAATTACACATGATAATGATATTGCACAAATGGCGGACAGAATTGTTCAGATTGAGGACGGAAAAATATCAACTAAAGGAAGTGATTTCCATGTTAGCGAATAATAATGAGGCAATCATCAATAAACTTGCAAAAAACAGCGTTAAAACAAATAAGAAGCAATATGCAATTTTGTTTTTCACAATAATATTATCTGCATTTATGCTTTTCTGTGTATTTACAATCGGTATGACTTATCTGAATTCGAGTAGATTGCAGAACACACGCTTAAATGGAGCTGAATATGATATTGTAACTATGAACGGTTTTACATCAGAGCAACTTAATACTTTACAGCAAAACGAGAATATACGGAGCGTAGGTATAGAATCCTATGCTGGATTTATCCAAAGTACAGAGTACGATAAGACTGTTGAAATTGGATTGTTATGGTGTGATGAAGTATTCTGGGATAATTTGATGTCGCCTGCCAGAACAAAATTAGATGGACACTATCCGCAAAATAAAAATGAATTGATGGTTACAAAAGATATTTTGAAAACCTGTGGAAATGAAAATCTGTCTGTCGGAGATAGTCTTATTTTAACTTATGAAAATAATACAGGTGTTTATACAGACGAATTTGTTATCAGTGGTATATGGGACGGTTATGGAGATACATCTGCTGGATTTGTGTCAAAAGCCTTTTATGACGAAACGGGATATGATTTAAAAAATAATGGAATCCTTTGCATAAAACTGAACTGTAACTATGTTTTTCCAACTACAATACAGTCCATAGAAAAATCTTTAGATTTCTCAGACAGGCAAATCTTTGCACCGACAGGTTATATCGAAAATTCTTTTAAGTTATTGCTTGGTATATGCGGTCTGGCTCTTGTTATATGTTTAAGTGCCTATCTTCTGATTTACAATATTTTGTATCTGTCTGTTTCAGGAAAGATACGATATTATGGATTGCTTCAATCTCTGGGTATGACAAAGAAACAGCTTGTTCGTTTCATAATTAAGCAAATGATACTTGTCGGAATATTAGGTATATTTATCGGAAATCTGTTGGGTATTATTTTATGTATGAAATTAGTTCCTTATATTCTCGGAATATTAGGTATATCGACTGGAAATATGACATTGCAGTTTAATCCAGTGATTTTAATTGTAAGTATTGTTGTGACTATTTTTTCTATTATTCTGGGAATGAAAAAGCCGATTCAAATTGCAACAAAAGTTACACCGGTAGAAGCTACAAAATATAGAGAATGTATATCGAATGGTAAAAGGTATAAAAAGAAAAAAGGGGCTTTCTTCTGGAGAATGGCATTTGAACAATTTAAGAAAGATAAAAAGAAAACAGTTGTTGTCTTACTATCGCTGGCAACAAGTTTATCTGTATTTTATTGCCTTACAACGATCATAAGTAGTCAGGGAGAAAGAACGGTACTGCCTAACTACTGGAACGCCGATTTTATTGTTCAAAACCAGACACAAACCACAGAGGATATAAATTCTCTTAAACCAGCTATAGAGGATTCTTTTGTTGAAGAAATAAGAAAGCTGGACGGCATTAAAGACTTCCATCTTGTAGAGGGAACACCTATTATTTTCCCGTATGTGTTAAACAGTTTTTCTGATATGTGGATAACGAATTATATAGACAGAACACCTTATTTATCTTCTGAAGATGTTAAAGCAGATTATAAAGCGAATCCATCAAACTATTATGGTATGCTAATCGGTATTGATGAAGAACAATTTGATTATGTAAATCAATCACTGGATAATCCTATTGATAAACAAGATTTTCTGAATGGAGAAAGTTGTATTGTGCAATATGAAGGCTCTGAAATACCAAAAGAATATTTGAATCAGCGAGTTTTCTTTAATCTTCAAGGAAAGCAATATGAAATTACCGTTGAAGCTGTGTCGTATGACACACAGTACAGCGGAAGAGATATAGGTGCTTCGTTGATTGTAAGTCAAGACTATTTAAATAGCCTGATTTCTAAGCCGACAACATTAAATATGTATATTTACTATAATCAAAAATATGACGAAGTGTTAGAAAAAAAGATTACATCTCTTGTAGAGGATAGTCCATATAGTAATGACTTACACATTGAATCTCAATTTGAGAATATGAGAACAATTCAAGAATCGCAGGGAGAAATGATGGAAATAGGCACAATAATCGCTTTATTGCTTCTGCTGGTTGGAGTCTTAAATTATACAAATACAATCGCAAGCAGTATTCAGAATCGAAAATTAACATTTTCTGTTATGGAAAGTATTGGAATGTCCAAAAAACAGATAAATCAACTGTTAATTCGAGAGGGGGTTTTATATGCACTTTTCTCTGTATTTATTACATTGACGATTGGTTCAGTTATCACTTATATTTGCTTTGAATCCATGAATTATATGGAGATTCCATTTAATGTACCAGTGTTTCCTTTATTCAGTGCTATTATTCTTGTCATGCTGATATGTATGATAACACCTCTTCTATCCTATAAAAAACTTGCAGGAAATCGCTCTATCGTAGAACGATTAAGAGATTATGAATAGCTTTAAGTACAACCATATACACTCAAACACCAACTAACAACAGTACATCAAAAAATAAATTTAATAAGACATTTAAAGCTCGTATAGAACTATATGTTTTGTACGGGCTTTTTTCATACCTGAAAAAAATTAAATTTTTTCAAAAGAGGTCATTAAATCACACCTTTCATTCCCTATATGGTGCGGAAAGAGGGATAAACACTTTTCAAATCATAGAGGAAAGGGGGTGAGATTGATGAAACCGTCTGACTTCCAGAAAACAGTTCAATGTCGCTTTGAAAGTTGTTTGAAGAAAGTTGTCCGTCATGTTGTAAAGGACTACCAACAAGGATTGAAACGACGAAAAGATAAAGAAATTCCATTCTGTGAACTTCCAGAAATTTTCGTTGAAAATTTTGCTGTGTGGGACGACTACGAAACAGATTATACAATCTTTTCAGTATGTGGCATTGATATTCGTGTCCTTGATGATGAGCTGGCAGAAGCCTTGAAGAAACTTCCAGAAAGAAAGAGAAATACTCTGTTGATGTATTACTTCTTGGAAATGACAGAAAGTGAAATTGCCAACTTGCAAAAGATTACGCAAAGCGGTGTATTTAAAAACCGACATCATGCTTTGGAAACCATGAAAAAAATACTAAAGGAGAAGCAGTAAAATGAAGCAAACATTTAAGAAGCCGTCCTACTATTTGCTTTCACAAGCAATGGACGGGGACGAAAAAGCGATTGAAAAGATACTGGCATTTTATGACCCGTACATATCAAAGTGCTGTCTGCGTCCACTCTATGATGAATACGGCAATGTCTATATTGTTGTAGATATGGAGCTAAAAGGACTTATCCGAGAAGCACTTATCAAAATGATTTTAGGGTTTGATATTGCCTTAGAAATCGAAGAAGAATAAGCAGTTTTTAGCAGAGCATGGTTTAATGTCCCCCTCTTTCCTGCTCTGCCCTGCTTTTACATGAAAGCAACACGCTTTCGCCACAGCTCTTTGACAACTGAATAAAGCAGACAGATACGTTTGTGAGATAGCGAGCCACGGGGACTGTACGCCACGACCTTTCCAAAAGAAAGCGAGCGACCCACGCAGTGATCCGAGAGCGACCGTTGGAAAAGTCGCTTTGCCATGACCTATCCTCACAGAATAATGATACGTCCGCATGGTGCGGTTCTGCCCACAAGAATGGGAATAGTTGAGATACTAACGGAGCTTTCCAAAGCCGTCTGCCTGCTTATATATAAGTAAAAACTGCTAAACAGCAAAGCAAAGGGGGTATATCTATTGAATGATTTAGGAAATAAGCAGACAACAGTATGTTCCGATTATTTGGAAGCGGTCAAGTCAATCAATACCGACAAGGCTCTTTCCAACACAGAACGTCTATCTGCCTGCATAGAGGAATTAAACAATCCCTACTGCTTCTTATGTGGTAAAACACTTGTAAAAGTCGTGTTTAACGAGGATGCTCCAACGCTTGATTTTTGCTTGATAAATTACTTCAAGAGCCTAAAAAGTTACTGAAAAAATGGGCGAAATATGGTATAATAAAAGAGTGATAAATGACTTTTCTAATAGGAGAAATCAATATGCCGAGAGTTAGAAAAGTTAAAAAATCAAATAGCAAAAATCACATGGTATGGAGAATTGCCGTATATATCCGATTATCAAAGGACGACGGCAACGACGAAAGTTTAAGTGTTACGAACCAGAAAAAGATTATCCGTGAATACTTGGAAAATTTCTTTGAAGAAGAATATATCCTTGTGGATATTTATATCGACGACGGTATCAGCGGTACAACTGATGACGCAAGAACTGAATTTATCCGCATGATTGATGATGTGAAAGCTGGTCTTGTGAATTGTATTATTTGCAAGACATTAGCACGAACATTCAGAAATTATGCAGATCAAGGTTATTATTTGGAAGAACTTTTTCCACTTTATAACACAAGATTTATCTGTCTGGGAAGTCCGTCATTTGACACTTACAAAAATCCAGAGTCGATTACAGACGGTATGGACGTTCCGATTACGGGATTGATGAATGACCGTTATTCAGCAAGAACTTCTAATGATGTTCGACGTACCTTTAATATGAAACGTCGTAATGGCGAGTTTATCGGGGCTTTCGCTCCTTATGGATATAAGAAAGACCCAACAAATAAAAATTGCCTTATCATTGATGAAGTCCCTGCACAAGTGGTACGGGATATTTACCGCTGGTATGTAGAGGACGGTATGAGTAAAATCGGTATTGTAAGACACTTGAACGAATTAGGCGTACCTACACCTATGGACTACAAACACAGTCAAGGCTTGAACCTCAAAACACCTAATCAAGCAAAGAATGACGGTATGTGGGGCATTTCAACGATAGCTAGAATTTTAAGTAATCGAATGTATATCGGAGATATGGTACAAGGGAAACAGCGAGTAATCAGCTATAAGGTTCATAAAGCGATAGCAACGCCAGAGAGTGAATGGTTTATCGTAGAGAATACTCACGAACCTATTATTGACAAAGTAACCTTTGAAATGGCACAGTCTTTATCTCAACGTGATACCCGTACTGCTCCTACAAAAAGAAATGTCTATCTGTTTTCTGGTTTCCTACGTTGTGCAGATTGTGATAAGAGCATGACAAAGAAAACCAACAAAAAGAACATGGCAAACGGAGAAACCAAAGAATATACTTATTATGTGTGTTCTACTTATGCTTTAAAAAATAAAGATAAGTGTAGCCGTCATAGCATTTCATTAGAAGATTTGACAGAAGCCGTACTCAATGCAATTCAAGTACAAATTTCTCTTGTTTGTAACATGGCAGAGGTAATCACAGAAATCAATAAGCAAGAAGCTGTATGTAACCAGTCCTTGCGATTGACAAAGCAATTACAAACCAAAGAACATGAGCTTGAAAAGATTACTAATGTCATAGACAATTTGTATATGGACTGGAAGTGTGGCGAGATTACCAGAGCTGAATATGTAAGAATGAAAGCCAAATTTGAAGCAAAGGCAGACAGCATGAAAAATGCGATTGTCAATCTTAAAGCCGAGATTGAGCTTTCCTCAAAAGGCGTAGGCAATAATGACCCTTACCTACAAATGTTCTTGAAACATAAGAACATAACCGAGTTAAACCGTGGAATATTAGCTGAATTGATTGATACAATCTATATCCACGAAAACAACGAAATTACAATTAAGTTTAATTTTGCAGACCAGCATAAAAGATTGTTAGACTTTATCTCAAACAATCAAAACACATCTAAAAAAGAGGGACGTGTTTATACACTACCCTCACTATCTAAATCTACATTAGCTGTTTAGCAATTTTTGTCTATATATCTATGCACCGTTGACTCCAAGCAACCCATAAACACCATTTCCCATTGAAAATGAGATATCATTCACAGCCTTTTTATCTTTAAATTGTTTTGTCACGTTGTTAATACTTAATTCCATTGTCCTTACACCTCACATAACCTATATTTCAAACGTATCATCCTACACCTCATAGATTTTCCCATAAAAACTTTGTGATCTTTTGACCACATAAATCAAATACATGATCGATAAAATCAATGCGGCACACCAGACCGCTCCTGAAATCTTACAATAAATTTCTTCTCTGGAAATGATAAATACCCACAGGATCATAAACAGAAAACATCCTGCTGCCGCCAAATATTCACTTTCGCTTCGCTTACAATATAAAAATCGAAAACAGATCGCCCCTGTCACATTAAATGGGATCATAAAATTCACAGCAAACATCTGCGCTGATACTCTCACCGTAAATGCCACACTTACCGCAAATGCTGTTACGATCAAAAGATCCATAAATCCAAACAGCAGAATTCGCGCCATGCATACCTGCCGCAGCGAATAATATGCTGCCCCTTCGATTTCCATCGCCTGATTTCTTCGATTTTTCCAAATCTCCGGCACAAGAAAAATTGCAAATAAACAAGCCCCTGCTCCCATTAATCTCTGCATTTCATAAATGTCTGCCGCATCATTTAGAAAAATCCATAAAACAGCTAACAGACACCCTTGCAAGATCCACCATCGTTTCTGAATAAACTGCATCTGATCATATAAAAATTCCATATAAGAAAGCGGATAATCTTCTGCCTGCACAAATGTTTTTTTACAGTTTTTAATTGTTTGTAAGACAGCTTCCTGATCAATATTTTGCTGGATATCTTCTTTGTAGCCGTTTATTTTTTGTTGATATTCTTCGTTCATCTGCTTTTACTCTCCTTCCCCAAGATATTTTGCCAGTAGTTTCTTCGCCCGGCTGACACGATATTTTACAAGTGATAATTTAATGCCCATCATTCTGGCAATCTCCTTCTGGCTAATTTCCTGAAAAAAGAACAAGATCACAACTTCCCTGATTTCTTCTGGAAGTTTATCCAATGCCTCATAGATTTCCATTCTTTTTTCTACCTGCCCCATATGTTCCACTGCAATTTCCTCTGACATTTCATAAACTTCCATTCTGCCCTCTTTCCTGAAGTGGTCTTTACACAGATTTCCTGCGATCACATACAGATAATTCAGGGCTTTTCCATAATGTTTATATCTTTCAAATGCCTGAAAAAACTTCAGAAATGTCTCCTGTGTCAGATCTTCGGCATACCCATGATCTCTGACACGCAGCAAACAATACTGATAGATTTTGGGATAATGTTTCAATACAAACTGATCCATGGCTTGTTCATTCCCTTTTTCAATTTTCCGTATTAACAGAAAATCCGCATCCATTTTCTTTTCCTCCTCGTATTGTTTCTATAAAGTATAACTCTGATTCTTGTAGAAAAGACAGTCTGGCTATTTATATTTTTTTAAGTATTCTTCCAGTCACAGATTTTGATTGTTGCCGCCGCCTCTTTTCCTACATATCGGTAATGCCATGGTTCATTGTTGATTCCTGTGATGTAAGATTTACTGGATGGATAACGTTTGATAAAGCCGTATTTATATGCATTATTATCAAGCCAGCTGTATACTTTTTCTGATGAACATTTTGTCTGGTCGGCGTTAATATCTACACTTAATCCCAACTGATGCTCACTCGTTCCTGGAATTTCCACGTATTTTTCTGCCATTTTTGTTGCCCGTCGTTTTGAATTTCCTTGATTTTCATATTCCCTGATTCGTTCATTCATAATCTGCTGCTGGTCTTGAAAGGTTCGGTATCCTTCCCTGACAAATAACGCTAACCCACTTGCTCTGGCATCGTTGAACATCTTCTGCAGGGATAGATAGATTCTGGAATCGACCTGTTTTCCGTTGGATAATCTTGTTAAATTCATTTGATAATCTTTTGGGATGTAATGATTCCTGTCTACAAGGATTAAGCGCCAGTCACCGGACGTATCTGCGTATTGTTTGTGGCTGTGTAAGATAAACTTTGAAAATCAGATAGGTTAGTTTTATAAGAATTTTTAAAATATGAAAAAACATGGTTTCAAAATCTTGTTTCTTGAAACCATGTTTTGATGTATTTTACTTTTTACTTAAGATCTGTCTTAATTTCTTTTCCTTATCCTGATCCAATACTCTCTTCGGAATAATAATCGCTTGTACAGAGCTCATGTAAACATAAAAAGCTTCCTCTGTTTCACAAACATCTTCTACCTTTTTATAATCTACTTTCACTTCCTGACCTTTTGTTATCTCTATGATCTGATCTTCCGTAAAATTTAATGTTGTTTCTCCTGCAAATGGTAGTCCTTCTGTTTCTTTCATTTTTAGAATTGTCTTACGGATCCCTCTTTTCATAATCTTTTTAGCCTGTGTTACACATACAATTGAAAAAATGCATAATACAATTACTTCTGTAACGATCAACATTATTTCTGCTCTTGCCAGAATGAAAATCACTATCGCAAGAATGCTGATCATTGGACCTATTAGTCTAAGTTTAAACAGATTTCTCTTTCCTACTTCTGAATGAATTAACTGATGAAATTCGTTAAATTCTATGTAGTCTTCATCTGTTAATTTGTAATTTAGTTGCAGCATGTTCCTTCCCCTCCTGCTTTGTTTTGTTTGAATATATTTATGATACGATATCGTTCTGTGAAAATAAAGAATTTTTCCTTTATTTTTAAGGTAACGCATATACTTTAATCAAATCATACATACTTGGAATATCTATAGGCATATGTTATATTGTCTATAGGCAAAAATGAGATAATGTCCAAGTGACACAAATAAATCGCTGCATCATTAACTCAAAATCAGTTATCATGCAGCGATTTTTCTAACTATAGCTTATTCAAAACATTTTAAAACTCTATGATTCTTATCTCTTCCATAGAAATTCAAACTCATATTTTCCACTTGATCTTCATCCACAAAATATCCTAAATGATACACCTCACTCTCCCCAGCTTTCAGTGACTTAAATCCATACCCATATCCACCATTACTCTCTTCAAAATAAGCTGCTGCCTCATTTGTTTGTAATTTTGAGATTGCTGTTGGGCGTTTATAATCATCATTCAAAATCTCATACCCTTTTTGCTTCTCTTTTGCAAAACAGATTCCCGGTGCAGCTTCTGCCTGTTTTGTTTCTTTTGTTGTATTCGTTACTTTTAATTCAACAAACACTAATTTCTGATTCATTGTCTGAGTCTTTCCAATTCTCTGCTCTGGGGCACGGAATCCGTCTCCGTAAATAATTGTCTTTCTTTGATATGACTCAAGTTTTCCTTTCTTGTCTGTAATTTTTCTTAACTGACTTTGAGCATTATTATTTCTCCATTTTTTATTTTCACTACTCAAACCTTTCACTGAATCACAAACTTTAATCTTCTGAATCTGATAGGTAATTCCATCTTCATAACCTTTTGATACTTCCTGTTTTTTTGCAACACTTTGTTTTGACAGAAGTTTCTTATTTTCCTTGATACCCTTTTGCTCTTTTAAATATTTGGTCAATGAAATACCCTTGTCAGCATCTTTTTTGCTGCATTCCTGTACCGTAATATTTTTGACTGTATTTAAAATCTGATTTTTACTTAATTCACAAGATGGAATCTCTAAAATATATCCTTCTTTTTCATAGAAAATATAAACCTTATGATCTTTCTTTCCATCTATATTATTCATACTAAGTATCAAAACTTTGTTTCCAGAAATCTCATCTTCTGAATATTTTTCCACATCATTAACAAAGAATTTTTTCTTAATCGTCTGATCTACCTTAATCAACCTTGCATAAAAATCTTTGTTATTTATTTTCTGATTTTTAAATGCATACCAAGTTTCATTTTTAGACTTCTCTTTTGTTACTTCATACTGTTTTAAATTGCGTGTATCCAAAGATACATTTTGTTTTGACTTCTTCTCCTTTGTTACCTGAACTTCCATTCGGAAAATATTCTGTTTCCATTTGCTCTGGAAAAATCTCTGAATTTCTTTTCCATAAATCGTTGTTGGCGCAACGATCAATACACAAGCCGCAACTGCTGCCGCTTTCATATATTTTGTCTTTTTTCTATGCTTCTTTCGGATTTCTTTCTTCACTGCATTTTTCAGTAAATCTTTTTCCTCTTCTGTAATATTTTCTTTTAAGTCTATCGCTTCCTGCTCTGTAATATCAATTCTATTTTTACTCATTCAAAACACCTCTCCTTAATAACTCTGCTTTTAATTTCTTCTTCCCTCTGCGAATCCTGCTTTCGACATTGTCTTCTTTCAAATGAACTGTTTCCGCAATCACTTTCACTGTCTCATAATAAAAGAATCGCAAAATAAAAATCGTACGATCAGGTTCTTCCATCTCTTTTATAACTTCATGAACGATTCGTTCATTATGCTTTCTGGAAAATTCCCGTTCTACATCTGTAGATACGTCCTGCATCATATCTTCCACACCCTCGAAATCCGTCTCAGAATGTCTTTGATATTTTCTCAAATAATCCAACGCACAATTTCTTGCCGTCTGATAAATATATGCCCTTAAATTCTTCTTTACCTGAAACCTCTGCGACAATTTCTGCCACAACCGAATGACAGTCTCCTGCATCGCATCTTGAACAATACCCGCATCATAATTCCGCAGCACATTAGAACAAATCGCCTTGATTGCACCACCATATTCATCAATCAAAAGACTCATCCCCTCTTCCGGCTGCTTCCGAATCATTTTTAATAATTGTTTATCTCTCTCCTCCACTCTTGTTCTCCTTGTTGGTTGATTGTTTTGAATGATCATTCACTATATAAGACGTATAATCGGAGTAATTTCCGTCAAAATTATAGATGTTTTCTAAAATTTAATTCTGTTTTGCAATTTTACACATTTTATTCTATATTTTAGTTTTTTAGCTCATTTTTTCGGAATCAATTCCGAATTTTTGTTATTTATATTAATTTTTCGGAATGTATTCCATATTTTTTTGATATTTTTACTTAGATAAAATATAAGATTAAATTTATTAGAAATGAATTAAAAATCTTAATATCTACAGAATCAAAAAAGATTATCTTATAAAATTTTCCCTCCTTCCGTCCATGAACAATAAAATTTAAATCCAATACCACCCATACACACTATGTGGTGATTTGAATAGCCTTCCGTTGTATGAGCCAGAAATAAAATAAGAACCAATATTTATAATAAACCGATGGCAACGATTAGCATATTTTAAGTGCGTTTTTTACAAATTCGCAGCGCCCTGTGGTTGAATGTCTGAACGTAAGTGCGGGCATTTTGGCTCGCACTCAGTGAGTTTTCAAAGGAACAGGCGCGGATAAGCGATTTGTAAAAAAAGCTCTTAAAATATGCGTGTTGCCACCGGTTTATTATAAATATTGGTTCTTATTTTATTTCTGTCTCATACAATGAAAGACTACGTCAAACACATCTACATATGTTCACGAAAGTAATCATGAAAATACTGCATAACCTTCACCAACAGATCCTGTTCCTGCTCATTAAGCGTATCAAGCAGTCCCTGGATCATACGTTTATGAAATTCTCTGTGATGACTGTATGCTTTCCTCCCCTTCTCAGAAAGAGATATATAAACAACTCTACGATCTTTCTCTCCGCGTTTGCGATTTACATATCCTTTCTTCAAGAGGTTATTGATAGCGGTTGTAAGTGTACCAACCGTAATGTTTAAATCTCCTGCAATCGTTGACATATTCTTCGGTTTCTTGATTCCGATCGCATCAATAATATGCAGATCTTTGTTCGAAATATCCTTAAACTCATCTGTGATCACGGCTTTCTCTTCTTCATATGAAATTCCGTGGAATAAGTCTACCACCATATTATTTAAACGATCTTTATCCAATCAATTTACCTCCTAAACAACGATTTAAGAGTATTATACCTTTAATTATTGGAATTTTCCACTTCTAAATTGTGTGCTTCTCCAATAACTTTTGCTAAAGCTTCTTTTGCCTGTGTAGGAAGTGCATTGTATCCACCATCTTCTACGTCTTTTTCGAAGACAAAGTTTAGTCTGTCTGTCATTCTTGCTTTTAATGTTTCCACATAATTCATATCATTGAAATCTGAAACATATCCTTCCATCTCAAGCACTTCGATATCTGTAAATGGTCCCCACTGTTTGAATTCTCCAGTTCCTTCTACAACCTGCTCAATTGCGGAAATTGTTGTTGCAGGTTTGATATCTTTACCCATGAAGTCTCCTGTATTAATGATATAGCAGTCTACATTTCTTTCTTTTACAAGTTTTCTAAACTTCTTGTAGTCATTTACAAGAGGGTATGTTCTAAATGGGTTTGCATATGGTTCCACAACCAAACGGTTTGGATCTACTCCAGGTGCCAGACGTTCCGCACTGCTTCGTTTTGTTGCAAGTGTTGCTCCCATAACAGATGCTAAAGAAGCTCCTTTGATCTTAACAATTGGTGGGATTGTTGGGTCTTTCATGATCCAGAAGATTGCATTTACTGGGTCATTGATCTTATCTACACGGTTTGGTGACCATAATTTGGACTTGATCGCACGACCATTTCCGTTACGGATATCTTCTGTGACAAGAACGACTTTTCCTTCGCTATCTCTTGTTGCAGAGCAATTCTGTGCTGTTAATAAGTATTTATTATCTGGGCATCCTGTTGGATAGTCCGCTGTTTTATCAAAATATGTTGGTTCCATTGCAATAGATGCACCTGTTTCTGTATTGATGATAAATGCATCGTCATGCAGAACCTGAATCTCTTCGTATTTATTATTATGTGTTGCATGTGTTAATGTGGATTTTCCTGATCCTGATAATCCGAAGAAAGATGCTACGAATTTCTCTCCATTATCTAATCTGAATTCTTTCTGTCCACCATGGCAGGAAGCATATCCGTTACGATTTGCGATCGCCCATGCAATTGTTAATGTACCTTTCTTATGTTCCCCAAAGTATTTCATACCAAGAAGTGCAGCACAGTTTGTGTCTGTATTAAAATATGTTAATCCTAATGGATGTTCTTCATGTGTCCACTGTGGATCTGAGAAAATATAGATATCTGTCTCATCTGCAACTGGCTGTGAATTCTTATACATTTCATTGTATTCAGGATTCATATACTGGAAATTTAACATCCAGGAATATAAAATATTTTCTTCACCTTCTGGAATTAAAAGATGTGCTTTTACCATAAATTCAGGATCTAATCCGATATATACCTGTGCATGGTACATTGTTGTCCATCTTGTATCATAGATCGCATCCATTAATTTTAAATCCAGATCATTTATATCGACACCAGGTTCACTGGAAATTCTTCTTGCGGCTGCACAGCGTCCAGTCACTGATCCATCATTAAATAATAGAACTTTGGACCCCTCATCTAAACCAATCGCTTCTGGTTTATATACTGGCATATCTGTAACGATCGTTCCAGGCGAATTCTTTGCTAATTCATAAGCCTGTTTTAAATCTTTTACTTCTACAACGTTATTTCCATAGAATGCTGCTTCAATAATGGATCTTGTTTTTGAAAATCCAGGCTTTCCTTTTCCGATTTCTTCATGTGTGTAATAAGCTTTTGTTGACATAAGTTACTCCTCCATTCATAGGTTGCTTTCGATGCGTCTTCTCAAAATGTCAAAACTACATGGGCCTGCATCTAAAATCTCTGTGTGGTACGCTTTTAAGCTGTATTTATTCCCTGCCATTTTCTTATAATCAGTCAAAAGCTCATGAAACTCCTGATAACCGATATAATAAGATAAATAATTTGCAGGATTCTCGATAATCATCTGAAATAATTCATCTGCCTGAGAATCATCCATTCCAAATGATCTTAAATACGCCCTGACATCTTTCTTCTTCCATCCTTCATAATGAACTCCAAGATCAACTCTTGAACAAAGTGCCAGATTGTACTCGTACATCTCCATATTCATCTGTTGATAAATATCGCCATATCCTTCAGCATCCATCATACTGTAACTAAAAACTTCTACATACGTTGCATATCCTTCTGAATATCCAGGATAATCAAGCAGATAGCGCACTGGATCATCGTTCCTTGCCGCATAATATACATTCTGGTATAAATGTCCTGGGTATCCTTCATGTGCCAAAGTTGGATATAACTCTGCAGTCTGTGCCTTATTAATGTAAATTACATTCTCCTTGTAAGAATCAATCTCTGGTACCATATAGAACGCAGGACTGGTATATTCTTCCATGGTTTTGTGCACATATTTTATTTTACAGCTAACTTTTGGTGCCTTTGGATAATATTTTACCATCTTTTGCCTTAGTTTGTTAAGTATATTTTGTGGATTTTGCACAATTTTTATATTTTTTTTATGATTTCTATATTCATTTATGATATTTGGATATTTTTTTTGCAATTTTATAAGTTTTCGAAGGCATTTTTCAATGGATTGATCACTGATTTCGATCATTTCTTCTATCGTTTTATCTGATCCTGTTTTCTGTGCAACCAATACCTTATAATATTCTTTTCCATTTTTATAATAATACAGACCATTTTCATTTTTCCCATTTCCATTTAATGCCTGCAAATGGGAATATAATTTTTCATAAGCAGGCAGCACCTTTGTACCGATCAATTTCTTATTTTCTCTGCAGTATTTCTTTTTCTGAGCTGCATTAATTCCTTTAATATCTGCAATTCTTAAATTAAATGTTGCAACCAACATATTGTTTTCTTTTTGCTTTATGACATTCTGAATCTGCTGCAATACTTCTTTTAAAGACTGATCAGATAGGAATAAATTTCTCTTTACCTGTTCCTTGCTGTATTCGATCAGTGAATCAAAATATCCATCCAGTCCCTTCAATAATTGAAAATAGCTTTTGATATCTTTCTCATTTTTCAGACGATATTCACTTAATGTCAGAAGAATCTGTGCCTGCTGCCCAGATGTTTTCCCAAGGATTCTTTCATAATACGGATACATCGAAAGATTTTTCTGTCTTCTTAAATAATCCATCAAAACCATATATGTATTTTGCTGTTTTTTCGTCAATTCCTTTTGTTTAAATTTTTTTAACTTCTCAATTTCTTTTGAAATTTTAATTTTTTCATTCAAGATACTTCCCTGATTCATGGATGGATAAAGATTTTTCGGTTGTTCTAATCTATATTTTTCTGGATTTTCTAAAAAGAAATGCATCGTGATCTCATTTGTTGATATATTTTCTTTAAAAAACGCATCCGTATACTGATCAAATACTTTTTTTGTTGTATTCTTTTTTTGATCTTTCCATTCTTGGATCAGACTATATCCTCCTAGAAATATCAGACAAATTCCAATCATGATCAACTTTATTCTGATCTTTTTCAATCTCCCTGCAAATTCCATTTCTACCTCCAAATAAACACTTGTTAATATCTTATTTTTTAAAGAAAAAAAATAGACTATCCGCACAAGATGTACTATAATTATAAGGATAGAAACAGAAAATCGGAGGATCATTATGAGTAAGAAACCATATTATATTACGACTGCAATTACTTATACTTCCGGAAAACCTCATATTGGTAACACATATGAGATCATCCTGGCAGACAGTATTGCTCGATATAAAAGAATGGAAGGCTATGACGTATTTTTCCAGACAGGAACTGACGAACATGGCCAGAAAGTAGAATTAAAAGCAGAAGAAAAAGGGGTAACACCAAAAGAATTCGTTGATGATGTTGCCGGAGAAATCAAGAGAATCTGGGATCTTATGAACACTTCTTATGACCGTTTTATCAGAACAACTGATGAAGATCACGAGAAACAGGTTCAGAAGATTTTTAAGAAATTATATGAACAGGGAGATATCTACAAAGGTGAATACGAAGGTTTATACTGTACACCTTGTGAATCTTTCTTCACAGAGAGCCAGTTAGTAGATGGTAAATGTCCTGACTGCGGACGTCCAGTACAACCTGCAAAAGAAGAAGCTTATTTCTTAAAATTAAGCAAATATGCAGACCGTCTGATCGAACACATCAATACACATCCTGAATTTATTCAGCCAGAATCCCGTAAGAATGAGATGATGAACAACTTCCTTCTTCCTGGACTTCAGGATCTGTGTGTTTCAAGAACATCATTTTCATGGGGAATCCCAGTTGACTTTGATGAAGGACACATCGTTTATGTATGGTTAGATGCATTGACAAACTATATCACAGGTATCGGTTATGACTGTGATGGAAACAGTTCAGACAAATTTAACAAGTTCTGGCCTGCAGATCTTCACCTGATCGGTAAAGATATCATCCGTTTTCATACAATTTACTGGCCAATCATCCTGATGGCACTAGATCTTCCACTTCCTAAACAGGTATTTGGACATCCTTGGCTGCTTCAGGGCGATGGTAAGATGAGTAAATCCAAAGGTAACGTTTTATACGCAGATGATCTGGTTGACTTCTTCGGAGTTGACGCAGTGCGTTATTTCGTTCTTCATGAAATGCCTTTCGAACGTGATGGTGTGATCTCATGGGAATTGATGATCGAGCGTATGAACTCTGACCTTGCAAATATTCTTGGTAACCTTGTAAACCGTACGATTTCTATGTCCAACAAATATTTTGGAGGAATCGTAGAAGACAAGGGTGTTGTAGGAGATTATGATGATGATCTGAAAGCCGTTGTGACAGGTACAAGAGATAAAGTTGCTGAGAAGATGGCTGACCTTCGTGTTGCAGATTCAATGACTGAGATCTTTAACTTATTCCGTCGCTGCAACCGTTATATTGATGAGACTATGCCTTGGGTATTAGCAAAAGACGAAGCTTCAAAAGACCGTCTGGCTACTGTTTTATACAACCTTGTTGAAGGAATCACAATTGGTGCATCTTTATTATCACCATATATGCCTGAGACATCTGAGAAGATCTTTGCTCAGTTAAATACATCTATGGTTGAATTTGATAACCTTGCAACATTTGGAAACTACAAGAGTGGTACAAAAGTAACTGAAAAACCTCAGATCTTATTTGCAAGATTAGATGAGAAAGAAGTTATGGAAAAAGCCAAAGTCTTAATGGAGAAACAGGCTGCTTCTGTCAAAGCTGCAAACGCTGCTGTAGAAGAAGATACTGTCATCGACATTGAACCAAAAGATGAGATCACTTTTGATGATTTCACTAAGATGCAGTTCCAGGTTGGCGAGATCATTGCCTGTGAAGAAGTGAAGAAATCCAAGAAACTTCTTTGCTCTCAGGTTAAGATTGGAAGCCAGGTAAAACAGATTGTTTCTGGTATCAAAGCTTATTATAAACCAGAAGATATGGTCGGTAAGAAAGTTATGGTACTTGTGAACTTAAAACCAGCCAAATTAGCAGGAGTTCTCTCTGAAGGAATGTTACTTTGTGCTGAAAATGATAAGGGTGAATTAGCTCTTGTAACACCAGATAAAGATATGCCAGCAGGTGCTGAAATCTGTTAATTATACTTATTTATTCTCTAGTTTATAAGTAAACAAATAAATTGACAACCAGATTTTGGTATGCTATGGTTTAAGATATAAAATGATTGTAAGACATTAAGGAGGTTTACACATGAAAAGTACAGGCATTGTAAGAAGGCTTGACGAACTTGGAAGAATTACTTTACCGATCGAATTACGTCGTAACTTTGATGTGAACGAACGCGATCCTCTTGAAATATTTGTAGATGACGATAAGATTATTTTAAAGAAATATAATCCTGCAGATATTTTTACTGGAGAAGATATGGATGATCTGATTGACTACAAAGGAAAGAAAGTCTCAAGAAAATCTATCATTGAATTAGCTAAACTTGCTGGATTCGAAATTACTGAAGCGTAATTTTTTGGATCATTTCAATAAAGACAAACAAAAGGTATGGGGGAATTGATATTATTTTCCCATACCTTTTTTGTTGATATATTTTTATTCCTCTTCCAACAACTGCTGATAAATCTCTCTCTTACCAACACCTCGATCTTTGGCTACCAGTTTCATCGCTTCTTTCTTTGAATATCCCTGATCCATATAACGGTTCATATGCTCTGACAATGGAATCTTTAGAAATTCTTCCTGACTCTCTTCTTTTAATTCTTGAAATGATTTTCCTTCTATGATCATCACACATTCGCCTTTTGGCGGATTTTCTCTATGATAGGCAAGGATTTCCCCAAGCGTTGATTTAAAAATGCTCTCATGCTTCTTTGTGAGTTCTCTGCATAATGTCATGGATCTGTCTCCGAGCACTTCATGTAGTTCTTCCAAAGTCCTTACTAAACGATGTGGTGCTTCATAAATGATAATAGATCTTGTCTCATTTTCCAGAGAATCAAGAATCTGTTTTCTTTCTTTTTTATCTGATGGAAGAAATGCTTCAAAACAAAATCTTCTTGTTGGCTGCCCAGAGATGATCAGTGCATTGATCAACGCACATGCTCCCGGTAATGCAGTAACTGTGATTCCTGCTTCATGGCACTGTCTTACCAATTCTTCTCCTGGATCTGAAATTCCCGGTGTCCCAGCATCTGTAATGAGTGCGATATCTTTTCCTTCCTGCAACTGCTTTACAAGAACTTTTGCTTTCTCCACACGATTATACTCATGATAGCTTGTCATCTTTGTCTTAATTTCAAAATAATTTAATAATTTGATACTGTGCCTTGTGTCTTCCGCTGCGATCAGATCAACTTCTTTTAATGTGTTTATCACACGAAAAGTAATGTCTTCCAGATTACCAATCGGTGTCGCACACAAATATAATGTTCCACTCATGCTTATTCCTCCGGATTCATTCCATAAATCTTATAAATTTCTTCTGTGTATTTTCCTTCTTTTTGATAAACGATCAATGGAGGCTCAACTGTCATTCTTGACTTTCCGCCTTTTACTGCTTCTAATAAAAATATATTCGGTTCTTTATCAATATATGGATACACAAAACGGATTCTTTTTGGCTCTAATCCATCCTTAGACAGCTGGCATAAAATCTCTGACAATCTGAATGTTCTGTGTACCAGAAACAGCTTTCCTTTATTCTTTAAAAGCTTTTTAGCTGCTGCCGTGATATCCGCAAATGTACAAAGTATCTCATGTCTTGCGATTGCTTTCGTCTCCGACGGATTCTTAAGTCCATGCTGTCCGATCATATATGGTGGATTTGATGTGATCGTGTCAAAACTATCATGCGAAAAAATCGCAGAAGCCTCTTTGATATCACCCTCTACGATCTCTATCTTATCTTCTAAATGATTTAATTTGACACTTCTTGCCGCCATCTCCGCCATCTCTGGCTGTATTTCAAGCCCTGTAAGATGAACAGCCTTCGTCTTTGCCTCCATCAAAATTGGGAGGATTCCAGTCCCCGTACCGAGGTCTAGAACTCTCCCACCATTCTTAACTTGTGCAAAATCTGATAAAAGGACCGCATCCATTCCAAAACAAAATCCCTGTTCTTTCTGGATGATCTGATAACCATTGATCCCAAGATCATCAATTCTTTCTCTTTCCATGTCCTTTATTACATCCTTGATTCTTATTATTGCATCCTTTGCTGCATCCCTGACATCCTTGTGGCTTTTTCTTTCTCATCAGAAGATCATCAATCTTATATTCCTGGATTTCTTTATCTCCATTCTCATCTTCCACGATCAGTTTTACCTTCTGTCGAAGTACATCTACTCTCTGAACTTCTCCAACTACGCCATCTTTTGTCTTTAATTTCTCACCAACATTTGGAAGCTTACTGTTTAAATACTCATATGTTTCCTGTTCATTCTTAAGACAGCACATCAATCTTCCGCAGACTCCTGAAATCTTTGTCGGATTCAGTGACAGATTCTGCTCTTTGGCCATCTTGATAGAAACAGGTGCAAACTCAGATAAAAATGTATTACAGCATAATTTTCTTCCACAGATTCCCATACCACCAAGCATCTTGGCTTCATCTCTGACACCGATCTGTCGTAATTCAATTCTTGTCCTGAACACTGCTGCCAAATCCTTTACAAGTTCACGAAAATCAACTCGTCCATCTGCCGTAAAGTAAAATAATACTTTATTATTATCAAATGTATATTCTGTTGATACAAGCTTCATATCAAGCTCATGCTCCTTGATCTTATCAAGGCAGATCTTATATGCTTCTTTTTCTTTCTCTCTATTCTTCGCTGCCCTTTCTTCATCTTCTTTGGTTGCGATTCTTAAAACAGGTTTTAATTCATCTCCGATGCATTTTTCCTTTACCTGTCTTCTCTCAGAAACGACTGATCCAAATTCAATTCCTCTGGCAGTTTCCACGATCACGTGGTCTCCTGACTTTACCTGAAATTCCTTTGGATTAAAGAAATATATCTTTCCTGCAGTACGAAATCGCACTCCAATTACTTCTACCATACTTTACCATTCTCCTTTATCGTCACAAGCAGCATTTCGATTGCCACTTCAAAATTAACATTCGCGATCAGTCGCCTTCTAGCCTTTTCTACTTCATCAAGAATATGACTGATTCCCTCAAATGAAATATAAATCTCTTGATCTTTTAGCTGACGGTATTTATCTTTAAATACAAGTTGATTTAAAGATCCTGTTGTCTTAAGAATCAGCATATCTCGATACCATACCATAATGATATCAAGGAAATCATAAATCTCATTCTTATATTTTGTCAGACTCTTCGCATACGATACAACTTCATAAATCTCCATACTCTTCATATGAGTGATCACGTTCATTGTATCATTCAGCATATCTTTAAATTCTTCTGTATCCAGTACATGCAATGCACGTCCAATATTCCCAAGTGAAAATGCTGCTGCAAATGCGATATCTGCATGACTTGCCCCTGTATTGGCTTTTAGATAATCTTCAATTTCGCTTTCTCTGACACTTCCTAATGTCATGGACACACATCTTGAGAGGATCGTATCTAACAATCTATCCTTATTGTTTGTTAATAGAAGGATTACTGCATATGCAGGTGGTTCTTCTAATGTCTTTAATAAGGCATTCTGCGCTCCTGCATTCATTCTATCCGCATCATCAATGATATAAATCTTATAATCTCCGCTATACGGTTTAATATCGATCGTCTCATTGATCCCTTTTCGAATATCATCAACTCTGATTTCATACTTTTCATGAGTAATATAAATGACATCTGGATGATTTAATGAATCCACCTGCTTACATGCTGCACATTCTCCACATCCATCTTTGTGTTCGCACAGAAGTGCCTTCGCAACTGCCTTTGCGATCATCATCTTTCCGCTTCCATCTTCGCCACTTAATAAATAGGCATGGGAAACTTTTCCCGTCTTGATTGCTTCTTCAAAATGAGAAATTATTTTTTTATGTCCTATAATTGCATCAAAACTCTTCATACTACATCACCCTTTACCATGAAATTTTTTGTTGACCTGTGAAATAATCTTCTGATGAATCTCTTCGATCGTCAGACTTCCGTCAACAGTATAGATTCTATCTGGATGCAGGCTCGCAAGTTGTCTGTATCCTTCAACAACCTTCTTATGAAAATCAATTGTCTCGCTTTCCATTCGGTCCAGCTCTGCCTGTTTTTTCTTTCTTGAAATACCAGCTTCTGCATCCAGATCAATCATAATCGTCAGATCTGGCATCGTATCTCCGATTGCAAATTGATTTACTTTGTAAACAAGATCAATTCCCATTCCTCTGGCAATTCCCTGATAGACTGCAGAAGATTCCACAAATCGATCACAGATTACGATCTTTCCATCTTCTAATGCCGGACGAATGACTTCTTCGATCAATTGAGCTCTGGCAGCTGCGTAAAGCAGTAATTCCGTCATATGTCCCATCTCAGTAAATTCTTTGTCAAGGATCACATTTCTTACAGCCTCACTGATTGGTGTTCCGCCAGGTTCTCTACATACTATTATATCATAACCTTTGTCAGATAAGTAGTCTCTTAGTAATTCTATTTGTGTTGTTTTTCCAGCTCCATCTGGTCCTTCAACGGTCAAAAATAATCCCATATTTATATCCTCTCATCTATTTATTATATATATTTTATGATCATTCAGTCCTATCACTTTCATATTATATTGCTCATACTGTCTGATCTTATCGATTACATACTTATCGATCACTTCTCCAGGCACAACAAGTGGAATTCCTGGTGGATACAAAAAAATAAATTCCGCTGCAATCTCATCTTTTGCATCATCATAATCAATCTGTATTCGATCTTTTGTTGCAGCTTCTTCTGGTTTTAACATCTTTTTATTTTGATGAAAATCATTTTCCAAAAATAAATACTCTGTATTCTTTTTTGTGATCTCACTGTCGATCTCTTTTAATGCCTGATACAATCTATCGTACCCTTCTTGTGTATCGCACACACTTGTCATTGCGATCACATAATAAAGTTCTGACATTTCCATCTCTAAATGATAGTTGTCTCTTAAAATCTCAAATAGTTCTTCTCCAGATATTGTCGTGTCTTTTACCGAAAACACAAGTTTTCCAATATCATCCGTTGGTACTAGTTTGATATATTTTAATTCTTCTAGTTTTTCACGTAGTATCCACAATTTCTCGTAATATTGTTGAAAATATCCACGATTTTCATTACATATGTGGATACATTGTTCAATTGATGCTATCAACACATAGGATGGGCTGCTGCTCTGAAATATTGACAATTTCTTTTGCATCATTTCTCTTGTGACACAATCTGTGCACAAATGAAGTAATCCCGTTTGCGTAAATGCGGGCAATGTCTTGTGCAGACTTTGTATCACAATGTCTGCTCCGCTATTTGCTGCACTCTCTGGAAATGCCTCATGATAAATAAAATGAGCCCCATGAGCTTCATCTACGATCAATGGTATATTATTTCGATGCAGAACATCTGCTATTCCTTCGATATCTGATACTCTTCCTTCATATGTTGGTGAAACAAGGACCATTGCCTTAATTGAAGTTTCTTTTGTTATAATATTTTCTATCTGTTCCTTCGTAATGCCTTTACAGATTCCATATTCATCAATCTCTGGATAAATATAGATTGGATCAAGTCCCAACAATTCTATCGCGTGATAGACTGACTTATGACAGTTTCTCGCAACCAGTATCTTATCTCCAATATTACACAATGCAGCTATTGCAGCTAAATTCCCCGCAGTGCTGCTGTTTACCAGTAGATAACTCTCTTTTGTTCCATAAATCTGTTTTAAATCATCCATCAATTCTCGAATCATTTCTTCTGGATGGTGAAGATCATCAAATCCTGTGATCTCTGTAATATCAATTTTGGAAATCGCATCTAATAATGAATCGATCTTTAAATTTCTTTTATGTCCTGGCATGTGAAAAGGATAATCTTCTTTGTATTGTAGTTGTTTCAACTTATTATAAATTGATGTCATTTTTTATCCCTTTGTAAACATATTTTTTCATTTTTATTATATCATACTTAATTCCTATTGAATAGGAATTAAAAAAAAGAGTCAACTTTCGGTTTTTTCATTCTTTCTGAAAGTTAACTCTTTGAATTTCTTTATAAAATAAAAAAGATGCCCAGAGCCGGAATCGAACCAGCGACACGAGGATTTTCAGTCCTCTGCTCTACCGACTGAGCTATCTGGGCATACTACTTATTAAAATAAAAAATTGCGGGAGCCGGATTTGAACCAACGACCTTCGGGTTATGAGCCCGACGAGCTACCAGACTGCTCCATCCCGCGATAAAAATTAAGTGGTTGGAGAAGGATTCGAACCTTCGAAGGCGGTGCCAACAGATTTACAGTCTGCCCCCTTTGGCCACTCGGGAATCCAACCATATATATTTTAAACACCTAAATCATAACATAATTATGACCAGGTGTGAAGCCGTTGACCGGACTTGAACCGGTAACCTGCTGATTACAAATCAGCTGCTCTGCCAATTGAGCCACAACGGCATAGTTATTAAATTAAAAAGTGGGACCAATAGGACTCGAACCTATGACCCTCTGCTTGTAAGGCAGATGCTCTCCCAGCTGAGCTATGATCCCAAACGATTGGTTTAAACACAATCTAGCGACCCGGATGGGAATCGAACCCACGACCTCCGCCGTGACAGGGCGGCGCTCTAACCAGCTGAGCCACCGGGCCTTATTTGTAAAGGATATACCTTCAAAACAACATACAAGAATCTTTCTACATCTCTTACACTTCAGCCTTCTTTGGTTAAAGCCTCGACCGATTAGTAACAGTCAGCTCCA
>OCAT01000479.1_pt1 | contig 32889 bp, 34 predicted proteins | sample 1538311 | NCBI WGS metagenome assembly OCAT01 (sample SAMEA2580287, study PRJEB22360) | human gut metagenome | biome: human gut; feature: human-associated habitat; material: faeces | place: Denmark | collected 2008/2010
TACAATTGCCCTTCGACTTTGTGCGTAAGCTTTTCACTTACGAACGTGTCGCACGATTGTCATTGCCGTATCCTTCCAGAAGGTTTACGACACCCCACACGCCAAGACCTGCACCGATTGCGACTACAAGAGTTTTTAAAGTTGTAATTGCACTGCTAAAAAATGCCATACACATTCACCAAAACTGACTTTTCTCAGGTGTTTTCGGGAATGGAAAACACCGGCTACGATAGCCGGTGCACCCATTGTCAGTTATTCCTTTCCTCATTATTTTTACGCTCCATCCCCAGGCTCTTCCGTCAGATTCACAGTAATCATCTCCACCTCTTCTTCCGGTTTCGGTGTGTACTGTGGATTTAACTCCTTCTCAACTTTATACCGGTTCTTTTCATTTGCATCTGATAGAAGCCGGTAATTCTTATGCTTCGTAATATCATATTTGTCTGAGAAAAATGGTCTTGCACCACGAATCTGCAGGATACATTTCCCGCCATCCATCACTGCAATCTCATCTTCCGTCATCAGCTGCTTCCCGGTTTTCTGATAATTCATTCCAAAGGATTTCTGATTACTCCTCGTCTCCGAAGTGTTATACAGGTCAATGGTTTCCTTACCAATCAACTCGCTCATTTCCTTCAATGTGGTCTTTTCTTTCCCTCCGAGGAACAATGTGGTGTCACAATTCCCCAGAATGGTGTCTGCACTATCCTTATACATTGCCTTTAACTGGCTTTGTGACTGCAAAATAATAGAAGCAGAGATTTCCCTGCTTCGTATGGTCGCAATCAGCTTATCAAACTGTGGAATCTGACCGATGTTCGCAAACTCATCACAGATGACACGCACATGCACCGGCAGTCTTCCACCATATTCATCGTCTGCCTTATCGCACAATAAGTTAAAAAGCTGTGACTGCAGCATGGCAATCACAAAGTTAAAGGTCGTATCCGTATCAGACATAATCAGGAACAGGGCTGTTTTCCTGTCTCCGATCTTATCTAACTCCATTTCATCGTAGGACATGATCTCACGAAGTTCCGCTATATCAAATGGTGCCAGCCTTGCACCACAGGAAATCAAAATCGACTTAGCAGTTTTGCCAGCCGCCATTTTGTATTTTTTATACTGACGAACCGCAAAGTGTTGTGGCTCCTTCGCTTCCAGTTCCTCAAACAGCATATCCACCGGATTCTGGTAAGTCTCATCCTCTTCACGAGTTTCACTTTCATTCAGCAGATCCAGAAGGGTATTCAGGTTCTTTTCTTCCTCTTCCCCCTCATACCAGATAAAAGCAATCAATGCTGTATACAGTAGTTTCTCTGCTTATAGTGATAGGTAATCCTTTGAAGTTATCGCCGGATTTTCCCCCACTCCACACCGGACGTGCGACTTTCATCGCATCCGGCGTTCCATCGGTTGTTTTCACAAGCATTTAATCAATCACCAAATGAAATGTTAGTTTTCTATTGCGGACAAACCAGCCTGCTGGCGCAGACTGTTCACTTTTAACATCAGTTCCTTTGTTGCCTTGATCGTGTCGGCTATCTCTTTTAGCTCATTCTTAGGACACTCTTGCAGGAGTGGAAGAAATCTATTATGGAACAAAATCATATTTCGATAGCGTTCCTTGCCGCCCAATTCTGCCGGTGTTTTCAGCCAGCATACTATGTCAGCCGCATTTTCAAAGAGTTCCCCACTTAGCGCACATTTTCCACGTTGAGCCGAGAATAGTGAAATCCTGCTGTCAGTAAGTTCTGTGCTTCGCCCCATAGACGGTTGATTCCTCAAACCTGATAGAACAGATGAGTTCATACTTAGGTTCGTGTGTATCAATGCCCGTCCCTCTACCGTGTAACTGCAAACCGCCGCTTTCTTTGCCATCGGTATCTTGTTCTTGATGTATGCGATAGGGTAGATAGGTTGGTCGATTCCAGATACATACCGTATCATTGCCGACTTTCCAAACCGTTCTTTTTCGCTCTCGGTCATTGCGCCGCCCTCTCGAACAAGTCTGCACCCGGTTTCTGTATTGAGCCGATTTGTTAAAACTGTCATGACCTGTCTGTGGATTTTCCTGCAATCAATGCTGATGCAGGTGGCAAGTTGAAAATAATTCTGTATTCCCAGAACCATTGAATTGTACAGCCGTATTTCGTCCAAAGGTCTTTTTCCCTCTGAAGGTCGGGCAATTCGTTTCGCCTGTTCCACCAGTTTTTGCCTTTCCAGTTCCAACTTTTTGTCACAGATATGAGATTGCACGATGTACTTCCTGCTTTTCGGTCTGACTCGTATCTTAAACCCAAGAAACTCTGAATAGCGTTTTCTAACATTGACTATCCTTGTTTTCTCTGGCGATACCTCCAACCTCAGCCTCTCGGTTATCCATGCCGTTACAGCCTCTTTCGTTCTCAAAGCGTCCTCTTTATTCCGGCAGAAAATTCTGAAATCATCTGCATATCTCACGATATACATTTCTTTCAACCCTGTTTTCCTCATTTTGAGGAATGCCTTGCTCCGGTCAAAAGTAATCGAGTTTCTGATTTTCCTCTCATACCCGTATTCCTTTACAAGAGGGTGGTTCTGCCATTGGCTCTCAACCCATTTGTCCAGTTCATTCAGCACGATATTGGCAAGCAACGGTGAAATGATACCGCCTTGCGGAGTGCCTTTGTCTGGAATGAGTGTAGTGCCGTCTGGCATTCTAATCGGTGCTTTCAGAATCCGCTTGATAATAAAAATCAACTGTTTGTCGTGTATTCCCATTGCCCATATTTGCCGCATTAGCTTGCTGTGATTTACGTTGTCGAAAAATCCTTTTATATCAAACTCAATCACATAATGCAGGTTCATGCGTTGAAGCATGGTGTAAGTTTTCTGCACGGCGTGTTCCACGGAACGGTTCGGGCGAAAGCCGTAACTGTTGTCGCTGAATTTCGCTTCGCAGATTGGCTCTATGACCTGTTTGATACATTGCTGTACCAGCCTGTCCCAGATACAGGGAATACCTAACGGTCTGGTTTTTCCGTTTGGTTTCGGAATGTCTTTGCGTCTTACCGGCTTTGGGCGGTATCCGTGCTGACTTCCTGTGACAATAAACCTCACTTTCTCTGCAACTGTTTCGGGCGGTAAACACCCGATGTCACTGATGTTTTTGTTGTCTGTTCCTGCTGTGTAGCTTCCTCCGTTTGCTTTGATGTTCCGATATGCCAGAAGAATGTTGTCCCGGCTCAGAATTAAATCCATAAGGTCGGTAAAATTTTCTCCCTCCAAACTTCGATGATAGAGTTCATCAAAAACTGGCTGCATACCGTAATACTCGGCATGACGTAAGTCATCTACACATAGAGTTTTGTTTTTCTTTGGCATAAGGCATCACCTCCTTTTTGCGAAAGTGACCCTTTTGGTCTTACTCGAATCCTTATGTTGGATTGAATAATGCCTGCTTATCTCAACCGACTTGTGGCCATTCCTCCGTAGCTCACATAACGCAAGCACATCATAGGTTCGACCACTACTTTTCAGCAGCAGTTCGTCTGCTTATTGTTTTTCGTCAGACTATTCCTTGCGGAATCTGCTGCCTTTCCTCGTTCCGATAGTTCTATCTGTTCATACATACCCATAGGTTCCTGCTATAGACCTGTCGGCTTGCCTGTGCCTGTAACACAGCATGGTCGTTCGTAGGATCAATTTCTACTAAACCACACCGACTGCGCATTAACGCACCCACACATTTCTGCGTGGTCTTCTTTTAGACCTGTACATTCGCAGGTTCGTCAGTCCGCCCGCCAAAGCGAACATTCTAACCATAGGTATCTTATAGACTCTCGGCTTATAGGTAACACAGTCTGCCTCCAGACCGCTTTCGACCACTTTAGGCAGTGGTTACGGTTACTCTCAGCCTTTGTCATGGGGCTTCGTACACCAGCCATTACAGCTAATGCACGCCCATCAAGGGTAGGCGTTTCAGGGCGTTACCCCGTCATTCCACCTATCAAACTACCAGTTCTCCGAACAACGGAAAACCGTTGCTCGTTCGCAGACTTTTTACCGTCTGCGAACGAGTCGCACTCACCCAGAAATCCTCTGTGGATTTTTCTCCTTCCCCTTTGGTATTGGCGATGATCGTCGTTACCAGTTTCAGGATATCTTTTTCAGATTTGATATAGGCAAACGGATTATAATGAAGGGATTTTGAAAAGTTAATGGTGTTTAAAACCTTAATCACATAAGGCTCATGCACCACTTTCCCGGATTTGTCTTTTACAACAACTCCGTTTTTATCTCTCTTCGGTGGTCCCTTTGCCAGCATCTTTCCGCACTCCTCGATCAGGGTGCCCTTCGGATCGGTAATGACCATGGAACAGTTCATCTGCATGACTGACGGCTTCACAAAAAACCGGGTTTTTCCGGAACCGCTGCCGCCGATGACAACAATATTTTTATTTCTTGCATATTTCGGCTGTTTTGGTCTGCTCTCCATGGTCAGTGCTTCTGTGGCAGTCAATGGAATATTCATCCAGGGATCGTCCGACATATAAGGCTTGATATCCTCTGCCGTCCCCCATCTTGCGGAACCATACTCGATTCCCTTCCGGAACTTTTTGGCATCTGCCTGTTTCTGCAAAATCAGAATCTTTAATATGACTGCTACCAGGATTCCGGTAATCAAGTCTCTTACGTCAATACTTGGCATTACCCCAACCAGAATTTTATCTGCATGTTCCATTGCATACAGAAGTTTGTTCCCCATGTCTTCTCCGGGACTGCTCCGGTACAGATACGATGCCCGGTTGGCATACAATGCTGTAATGACATAAGGGATAATTGTAAGAACCAGTTTCTTCTTATCCAGAGCGGACAGCCTGACTCCGATCTTATTTTTCCACTTTAGCATCCAGTTCCCGTCTTTGCGTTTGCTCAACGGCTGACCTCCTGATGCCGGTTCTTCACTTTGTCCTTCGATTTGCTTGCTACAATGCTCCGATAAGCAGACAACCTCTTATGAATCGAAGGCTTATTCGCTTTTTGAATCTGTTTTTGGGAAAATTCACGAAAAGCAGCATTTAAGGCATCCTGATCACGTCCCTTAAAGAACACCAGATAAACCGGCGGATCTTTGCTCTTATCTTTTTTCAGAGCATAGTTAATCCCGTACTTCCTGGCATATCTCTCAAAAGATTTGATATTCCGGTTGGTAATTTCAATATTGACCATACCGGCATTCTGTTTTGCCAGCTCCTTTACTGTGATCTTCCCCTGTTTCGGCTGATTCTTCTGTGCTTTCTTCTCCATCTGCTTCTGCTTTTGATGCCGCAGATAAGCTGCCAGTATCTTTTTCAGGATATCTGCTGTCATTTTTGTTGTCCGCACACAGAATGTCACCGTTTTCTGAGTTACCTCTTCCTGCATGATTTTCCCTCCTTTCCAGCGAATTAACTGCTGTCCAGATCAGTGATCATGGCAATCACCCCCTTCAATAAAAAAAGGACAGATCATCGGGATATCAGGCTTTGTACCTGTCCGAGTTTCTCTGTTCCTTCCTCTTTTCTTCTGTCTTCTCCACCAAAATAAATGGGAACACACATTTCCAGTAATCTGCTGTAAACCCGCTGATGAGCTACATCCTGCTCTTGAGACTTCATTTCCTTTAATCCAAGATTGGTTGTTACAATCAGCGGCAGCATTTTACAATACCGACTGTCAATCACGTTATAAACCTGTTCCAGAGCAAATTCTGAATTACGCTCAATTCCCAGATCATCAATGATCAGTAGTGGATAGTCCACCAGATTCTGTATGATCTGATTCTTATCGGACTGATAACTGGTCATTTCATTCAAAATTCTTGAAAAATTGGTCATCATAACCCGCTCTCCACCTTCCAGAAGTGCGTTGGCAATACAACCAGCAAAAAAACTCTTGCCAGTTCCTACCGGTCCCATTAAAAGCAGACCGACATTTTTTCTTTTCATATCTGCCCAGTTTTCCACATACTGCTTTGCAATCATCATTTTCCGGTTACTTCCATTGTCATTTTCAAATTTCCATTCCCAGAACCTTTTTTCCCGAAGTCCCACAGATTTTCGTTGATACAGCTGTCTCTGTGCTTCTTCTCGCTTCATCTTTTCATCCAGCTCCTGCCTGGCTTTTACCTCGCATTCACACAAGCAACCAACTGTATGAAGATTTCCAAGCAACTGCACTTTCATCTGTTTCCGTTTTCCACAGACACCACAACGAAGACATCCATCTTCATCCAGATAATCTTTGACAATCTTATTTTCCACTACAGACTTCTCTCCCTTCTTAAAACGCTCTTATCCGACCGATGATTTTTTTACGAATGGCTGCAGCATTTCTACAAGATTCTTTGCCAATGCCATCGGAACAGATTCTTTTACACCTTCTTGAATAGCTATTTCCACTCTTTCCAGAAAGTCATCTTCTTTTTCTCTAGTTTCCAGATACGGATCTGCTTCATTTCTGTACTCCCTGGAAAAATAATCATTCAACGCTGCAACAACTGCTCTTGTGTAGGATTTATATTTTTTTCTATCCATGGTCTGAAGATATTCCCATGCCTGCCGATCCTGCTCATCACATAAATTCAGCCGGATATTTGTGTTAATAATTCTCTTCTTAGCTTTCATTACAGGCTTTCTCCTTCCTCAAAGTCGTATTTCCCATTTCCTGCCGAATTTCCATCCCGCTCTGCCCAAAGGCAGATCGTGGCAAAGTGATTCTGATATTTTTTCCCACTGGATTTGATATACACAGATAGCTGCTCTATTCGTTTTCGATAATCCCATGGGAACATTTCCGTCAATTCCTGATATTCAGCATCAGATAAAAATACATTTTGAAATTTCCCATACGGCTGGGCATATTCTCCTAAGATGAAAGTTCCTGTCTCACTCATCTCAGTATGATTCTTATCTGTTTTGCTTATATCAGTATTACTTCTTTCCAGATTCTTGCAGTCCGGACTTCTACTTTTTTTCGTTCCGGATTTCCAGTTTTTTGCACTCCGGGCATCCATTTTCTTGCTATTCGGATTTCCAGTTTCCTGCAATCCAGACAGATAGTATCTGCCAGGTCTTCCTCTGATCTTCTTCACAAAATTCTTCACATAGATCACAGATGGACGGTTATTTCCCTGTCTGTACCTCTCAATCAGCCCAATCCCATGCACACTGTCCAGCTCATACAACAGCTTTGTGACAGTGGTATGGGACATTTGCAGAAGCACCTGCAATTCTGCAATCGTATAGATGATATAAACGTAACCATCCTCATCAATCCACCCATTTTTCTTAGATAAACTGATACGGTCTAACAAAATTCCATAAAGCAGTTTTGCATCCGTTGATAATGTCGAAAACTCTTTTTCTGTAAACAGAGCCTTGGGTATCCGGAAAAAGGAAAACTGGTCAGATTCTTCTGCTCTGAAGTATTCAAAATCTGCCATAATTCATTTCCTATTCTTCTTCAGGTTCAAAATCACACTCTGCCAAGCTTCCAGTACCGTGGCAGATTTTATCAAATACATAATTAAATGCTTTAATCATTTCACTCAAATAGTACCCTCTGGCTTTCTTATTGCAGGCATACATATCTCCGATGAAGCATTCGTTGTTTCCTTCTGCATATACCAGAGTTTCCAGCACTTTCATAAATTTCTTTCTCGAACAACTTTCGTACTGTCGATTCACATATCTCTGAATATCCAATACTCGTTCCGGATTTCCCACATTCTCCTCAAGAATTCCAAACGCCAGATCCGTGCCAAATTCATATCCATCCGATTCAATCTGGTCAATATCCAGTTTTCCAAGTTCATCCACATATTCTCTTTTTTCCATTGCTGTCAGTTCTGTGTCGTACTCGTCGATATATCCCATATCAGCAATCGTTTCAAAGATATCTCTGGATGCCTTCACCATCTTATCCATAATGATTTCTCTTTCTATCTGTGTCATATTTGCCATAATACAATCTAATGTCATCATCTGTTTTTCCTCCATCTCATTTTCAAAAATATTTTTGATATAAAAGTGATTTGCCTTTCCGTTATTTGGAATAATACGAATCAGTTTTCCAACGGTAACAAGTTCCTGAATTGCCTGATCAACACCATATCGAGTTGTATTCAGATCTTCTTTCATTTTGCTCTTAGGATAAATCACAAACAGCTCTCCATCCGAATCAATCCACCCATTCTGCGGTGCAAATTTCAATCTATCCAGAAATAAGCTATATAAAATCTTAGCTGTATTTGACAGAATCTTGTATTTTTCCATCTGAAACAGCACCTTTGGCACCAGTAAACTGTCTACTAGCATATACTCCATCTTACTCATTGGCAGCTTCCTCCTTCTGTCTGTACAGCACTTCTGCTGAATTTATATTGATTTCCAACATTCCCACAAATACCTGATAGTACAGCAGGCATATCTGTTCATCTTCTCTCGCCAAATATAATCCTTCCAATTCTCCGGAACACTGTTTCATTGCATACACAGCCTGGCAGATATCATGGATTTTTTCACAATCCACAGATCGTAAATGCTGATCCAGAGTTACTAAAAATCTCTGCCAATCATCTAATTTCTGGCTGACCTGCATCATGCACTGAAACAATTCTGCTGCTTCGCAAGCCGCAGATAATACAACATTTTTATTATTGATGCTCCCATCGGCATTTCTCATGTGACCAATCATATACGCCTGATCTACTGAAACCATTTTTCCTCTCCTCCTATCTGAATGGCATTTCCTCTTCCATACCCTCCGGGATCTCTAAAAATCCCTCTGCATCTACTGGAAGTGGTGGTCTGTCTGACATCTTTGCACCAGCAAATTCAATTCGATTTGCGTAGACCTCCGTGGTATAAACTTTTTTACCAGTCTCTTTGTCGTCGTAATTCCCAGTAACAATCTCACCTTCGACCATTACTTTCGTTCCCTGAACCAGATAATCCCTGACAAATTCAGCTTTCTTTGCAAAAGCCTTTACAGGAATAAAACTGACATCATCAGAATAATTCCGTCTTACCGCCATTACGAATTTGGCGATCTTTAGAAGTCCTTTCTCATTTTCGACTTCGTTGTATCCGGGATTTCTTACTAATCTTCCCGAAATAATTGTTGTATTCATTGGAGTCTCTCCTTCCTACGCTTTTATTGCTTTATAACAGATTCCAATACATGGACCACACTTACCATAGGCACAGCCATAACACTCATCTTTTTCCAGTTCTTCCTGCTTCATTTCACCAGCAAACATATCAAGCAAGGTGGTATATACTTTTTTTACAGCCAGATATTTTTCTTCTGCCTTTTCCATCTTTTCCTTGTAAAATGGAATCAGTTTTCTCAGAAGTGGATGGAAACGTTCCTCTTCATCGTCCCAGGCACAGGTTTTCATCATGCAACGAGGCTGTTTCTCATAACTTCCCATATAATACGGGCAAAAAGTACAGCCACGTTCTTTCATAATATCTGTCGGAATAACCGGCATCTGTTCTTTGATTTCTTTTGTAACGTGTTTGTTTTCAATTCGTTCTCTCATTTGAATTCCTCCTAATCTCTATTGCAAAAGGGATTTTCCCTGTATTGCCTGTTTCAGTCACAAAAAAAAGAGGCAGACTTACGATTTTTTCTTCGCAAGCCTGCCTCTTATCAAATAATTACTTTATTTCTGTACAATATATCGTATAAGAACATATATTGCACGAATCACATACACCGGAATCATGATACTTCCAATCAATGCTCCAATGATGACACTTAATGCGGTCATCCCCAATGTTGCTGTGGTATCCATACCTTTTGGAATTAAAATTAACCGCATTTTATGTATTCCAAACGGAAGTCCGGCAAGAAAGATCCACCAGAACCAATCTGTTTGTCCACTGACTTTCATAATAGTTTCTATCATCCAGAACCAAAATACCATGAAGCCCAGCGGTAAAAATGTCTTCTTAATCAAATCTTCGATTGTCATTTTCGTATTCCTTCTCTCTACCTTCTTCTGCCACCTCTTGCTATCCATAATCAATTTATTTGTTTTCTCTGCATACATCAAATACCTGCTCAAGGTTTTTTCATGTGTGCTGTCAATTTGATTCTCCACTTTTCTCCCTCCCCTCTGCCCATGTTTCTAAGAGCTTGAAAATCACTTCTTCCATTTGTTCCTTTGAATAATCAACTGGAAAATACTTTTTCAACTTTGTTTCCGAAATTTGTACCTGAGCTTCCTTCTCCTGTTCTTTTTTCATACAAATCTTATCTATTGTAAGGTAAGTAAGAGCTTCCTGTTTGGATATTTTCTTTAATTGCTCTGCCTGCTTCATTGAAGGTACCATGCTATGGGTATTCATATATTGAAGCAGAAGCTGCTGTTCATCTTTATTTAAGTAAGACAACTCAACTGCTGTATTAAACGGAAGTTTCTTAATATCCGTCAGGTCCAGCAACTCAGTAATCAATTCTGTCAGATGAATGTATCTTAAAACCTGTCTGGCACTATCCTCTGTATTTTGACTGACTTCCTCAGCAGCTGACTTTTTGCCAACTCGGCAAGAAGTTAAGTCTGTTCGTTTCCCTTGCCGTTTCAAAGCATCATACTTCATCTTATAGGCAAAGGCTTTTTCACTAAATAATAATTCTTCCCTCTGGATATTTGAGTCAACCATGATCACAGTAGCTTCATCATCCGTAAGATCTCTTATGATAACTGGCATTTTCTGTATCCCGGCAATCTCACAAGCTCTTCTACGACGATGTCCGGCAACCAGTTCATATCCACCTGCAGATCTCATTCTTACAATCCCTGGAACTAAGATTCCATATTCGGTTACACTCTTCACCAAATCTGCCATTTGCTTATCATCTCTTACTTTAAATGGATGATTTGGAAAGGAATGTAAACTACTAACGGAAACTTCACAAATTCCATTTGCACTATTTCCTGTCGTTCCAAATAATTCATCTAACGGCTGTAACGAAATGGGTGTTGTGGTCTTTTTACTTGACATCAGCAAGAACCTCCTCCGTCAATTTTCCAAAAGCCTGTGCAACATTTCCTCCTGGTTCATATTTAAAGATACTTTCTCCCTCTCGAACTGCCTCTTTCATTCTGACCGAAAAAGGGATATAGCTCTCAAATATGCGGAGCTGACTGCCATAAACATCATGAAGTAAATCCATATTGTCTCTGGCGTCTTTTGTTCTGGCATTTACCAGACTGAAAAGGATTCCCGATATCTGAAGTGTTGGGTTGATCTGTCTTCTCACTTTTCCGATTGTTTTCAACAACTGCTGTAACCCTTTAATCGGAAGATACGAAGCTTCCACAGGGATCAAAACTTCATCTGAAGCAGCAAGAGCATTGATTGTAATCATTCCCAACGAAGGCATACAATCAATCAGAATATAATCATAATGATCTTTTACTGTATTGATTATCTGTTTTAAGATAAATTCCCTGCTCATCGCATTGACCAGCTGAACTTCTATTCCGGCAAGTTCGATATTAGAACAGATAATGTCAATTCCTTCCTGCTGGTGACGGATGAAACAATCCTCCGGAATGTTCTGATCTCTCAGAGACATTTCCATCAATGCTGTCAATGTCTGATCACTATCATCACAATCACGATATCCAAAGCTGGCTGAGACATCTGACTGAGGATCTGCATCTACGATTAACACTTTTTTATTTTTGCGTGCAAGTCCGGCTCCCAAATTTGCGGCACATGCTGATTTACCGGTTCCACCTTTTTGATTTACAATAGAAATAATTTTTGCCATATTCTTTTTTCCCTTCTTTCGTTTTAAATAAAAAAGACTGAATCAGACAGCTGAGATAAAAATCTCATGCGAGCTAATTCAGTCCTATATAATATATATTCAGTTATCACCGCTTTCGTGGTACACAAACCCATATCCAGTGTTCTGGATTTGCAATAATTCATATTCTGGAATGACAGCGCTGCCTCATTTATCCCTTTTTCAGGGAATTAAAATAAGGACTAAATTAGTGCAACCCCTTGTATTTCCTAGGTTTTTCTAACTTGTCCCTATTATAACTCGACCATGAGGTGTGATATTAGGCATCTGCACCCGATAGATATCATTGTATCTGCCGACCATGTGGTTGAATCGGTGCTGCCAGTGCATTGCCACAAGTGGCATTCCATTGTCATCGTAGAAAAGGAATCCACTGTAGCCATCAATGGATTTTTCCACTTTAGGAGCATTCCTGTCTTCGATGATTGCTCGAAACATTTCTGCCACATCTTCTGTTATCGGCAGCACTCTTGTTCCTGCATGTCTGCAAACATGAGGGGTAATATTGGACATTCATATTGGAGATTGCCAGATATGGCACCGGATCGGCATAGCCTTCCTGGTTTCTATAACCTACTCCCATAAGAATAGCTCCTTTCGTTAAATGGTAGAGATGTGTATTTATCTCTTCACTATCCCATGGACAGGAATCTGCGAATTGGGCGGCACTTTTTTTAATTTTTTTCCTTTGAGCGGGTTTCTTCTATATAAATGTAAAAATCCAATCCGACCACTTTAAATTTTTCTCCCGCCCTTTTTGGGATTTTGTGTCCATGGGATAGTGAAAGGAAAAGTCTTTCAGAAAGGCGGTGTAAACGATGGGAAATGTTACAGAAACAGATGCTGCCATAATCAGCGATGCAGAACTTGATAAGGAAATCTCAGATGTGCTGATTGCAATCAGTGTCATTACCAGACAGCTTGCAAAGAAAAACGCAGTCAACCATATGTCAAAGGAGGCAAAAGACGATGAAGGAAAAAGAATTGGCGAAGTTATTTAAGACCATTGCTGACAGCTTCACACGGCTTAGTGAAATCTACTCTTCCACAGAAGACGTGACACAGCCGAAAGCTCCAGCGAAAAAGTAAAAAACAGTCAAAGCAGAAAAAGTATCTGAGGCGGCGCAGGAAGTTTCTCCTGAAAAGGAATCCGAAACCATCACTTATACCAAAGAAGATGTCAGAGCAAGACTGGCTCAGAAGGCCAAGGCAGATGCCGGAAAGTATAAAGCGGATGTGAAGAAGATCGTAGCAACCTTTTCTTCCGATGGTACTCTGACCGGAGTTCCTGCTGATAAATACCCGGAAGTGATCGCAGCTTTGGAGGTGATCGGCAATGCCTAAACACGCATTGCTCTCCGCTCCCTCAAGTAAGCAGTGATTGAACTGCCCACCATCCGTAAGGTTATGTGCTGAGATCAGGGATCGGGCAAGTCCTTATGCACAGCAGGGAACAGATGCACATAAACTCTGTGAATACAAAGTTCTGAAAGCTCTTGGAAAATCCGGGCGTGATCCGACTGCAGATTTGGATTACTACGATGTGGAGATGGAAAACTGCACAGAGGAATACTGCAACTTCGTCATAGAACAGTTCGAAGAAGCAAAGAAACTCTGTAAAGATCCTCTGGTGCTTGTAGAACAAAGACTTGATTTTTCCAGATGGGTACCGGATGGCTTTGGAACGGGGGACTACCTCATCGTAGCGGATGATGTACTTCACATCATTGACTCCAAATATGGTCTGGGCGTTCTATAACCTTTCCATTTTTTCAAGTACATTTATATAATCCATTGATGGAAATTCTTTATCGTCAATGGTATATAACACATTTAATTTTTCTTCTGCCATTCCTACACTTTTCATCATTTTATAAGATTATAACATACAACATCTTTATCTGCCATTCCTCTTAGAGACTATCTATTCTATGCTAATTAACAAAGATGAAAAATTACAGGAATATAAATACCGCACTGATCCTCATAACAATAATTACTCTCTTCCTCTATAACAGAAAAACACACAGACCCTTATTACACTAACCATGAGTCTGTGTGTTTTTCTAATTTTGGTTTTCAATATAATTTGTAATAATTTCAGTGAGTAATTCATCGGGATTCCTGCCAAGCTTTTGAGCATGTTCGCGCAAACATTTAACTAACTCTCCAGGAATATGAAAAGGTTTAAATTTTTCAGGATATGCCCAACAACAAGTTTCACAATCTAACTGGCAATCTCTGCAAGCAGTACTTTTAAAGTTATTGCATTCATCACACAATGGTTGCCAATTTGAAATTTCATCACTTCCCCCTCTAAGTCTCGGCACTTTATGATCCTGTTGAAACCCTGTATCTTTCGGGGTTCTTCCACATGCAGCACATACATGGTTATATTTTGCAAGAAGAGGTTCAGAACAACCTTGCAACAAAACCAGAAGGACGCTACATGTTTGTATTTACACCAACCCATAGTTCCTGGCTAAATTTGATTGAAAGCTTTTTCAGCAAGATGACAAAGCAGATGCTGAAGGGAATTCGAGTTAATACAAAGCAGGAACTTGAAGACAGAATTTATAAATATTTCGATGAAGTAAATGCAGATCCAGTAGTCTATCATTGGACTTATAAGCCCGATGAAATTTCACCAGAAGACGTTTCGTAAAATGTAGCCAGTTATTTATTATTTGATCTACTAGATAAATTGACATAGTAATAAAACTATATTCTGTTCATTTTCTTTCTTTCCAGTTTATCCCAGTTCAGTTTGTTCTTCTTGTATCCCACAAATGCAGTCACACGGACAAACTCCAGATAAAAGCGGAGAAAAGTTGTTTCAAAAAAACAAGCAGTAATAGCAAGGATCAGCTCTCGAAAAGAAAACCTCTGGTCAATGGTATAGATTCTTGAAAAATATGCAGTTAATGTGAGTAAAATACCATACAGGGCATAGTATGCAAGAAATACCAGCATAAATTTCACATTCAGCATATCCATCATCACAGATAAAACCATTGTAAGTACACCCAAAAGTTCAATAAATGGTGACAATAATTCGTAAAGCAGAAAATAAAGATAGGATAAAAGTCCTACAGCTCCGTACCGTGGGTTTGCCAGCATTTTACGGTGTCCCCACATACACTGGAACAATCCTCTCTGCCATCTTTTCCGCTGCTTGCCTAATTCACTTAATTTTTCCGGAGTCTGCGACCAGCAGATGGCATCCTGTGCAAAATCAATCTTATATGGCTTACGATTCATGCGGCTGAATTCATGAAGTCTGACTACCAGTTCCATATCCTCGCCCATTGTACTGTTGTCATATCCGCCTACGGCAATCACTGTTTTTTTCTCAAATAATCCAAAAGCTCCGGATATGATCATGTTTGCATTGATTTTATCCAGCAGGATACGTGCTGCCAGAAAAGAACGGGCATATTCCAGGGATTGCATTCTTGCTATTATATTTCTGGGCAGCCTGTATTTTATCACATGACCTTTTTTTATGACAACACCATTGGCTGGGCGGACACTTCCACCAACGGCTATTACATTTTCGTCCTCCAGAACCGGGCGAACGATTTTCTCCAGCGAATCATGCTGTAAAATAGAGTCCGCATCCATACAGATAAACCAGGGATACCTGGCTGCATTGATTCCGGCATTTAAGCTGTCTGCTTTTCCTCCATTCTTCTTGCGGATCAAAGTAATGGGCACTTTCTGGTTCGGGCATTCATAAATTTCTTCCTCAGGCTGACATTGGATCAGATGACGGATCGGGCGTTCCACTCGCTCCATATGAAATGCATCAATCAGAACCTGAGATGTTTTGTCTTTAGAACCATCATCTATTACTATAATTTCATATAGTTTATAATCCAGGTTGAGAAGTGAAGTGACTGTATCCTTCACCGTAACCTCTTCGTTATAAGCCGGAACAAGAATGGAAACCGGTATGTAATAGCTTTGCCACAGTTTATTGTGCATCTGTTCAAGGCGGTATGATCTGTACAGCTCAATTGCGCCTGCTACAACCGACAAAAACAAAAAGCTGGAATATCCAATCAGGTATATAATAAAAAACAGATTGACACATTCCAGAAAAAAACGAAATGCATCGGTCATAAACCCGCCCCCCTTTGTACTTTTACTTCATCCAGCTGGTACTCTAACATTTCTTTTGCGTAGCGGTCATTTCCCTGTAAAATATCAGCTAATGCATCCCTGTCTGTATTCAGAACTGCAAGGCTTTTTGCAGCATTATAACGGACATACCAGTTTTTACTGGAAGTCTCTTTTTTCAAGATTTCCAGTGTCTGCGGTCCGGGATACACAGCAAGAGCAGAAATACAGGCATTCTGCAATTCCCAGAACCCTTCCTTTTCTTCTTCAGCGTGATGAAGCAGAAAAGAAACACTTCTTTCATCCTGATATCTGCCAAAATAGCGGACACATGCGATTTGAATTTCCATATCCTGGCTTGTTTCCAGCATAGACAGCATTTCATCCTTCCAGTTTGACGATGCATATCGAATATAATCCAACAAGCTTACCTGCATCCTTGGATGAAATTCACTCAATTTTTTCCAAAGGAGTGGTATCAGTTCTTCTTTTTTATCGAAGGAAAGAAGTCCATCTGCAAGTATTTTTTTATGCGGAAGCAGCTGCTCATTTGCATCCAGAAATGTCAATGCCTGCATAACCGCTTGTATATCTTCTGAACTGTATAATGCCCGCAAAGCATTCTCCCTGCAATAGAGACTTTTATTTCCAAGCAGGTCAAAAAGAAATGGGAAAACAATTTCCTTAGCCTGGAATTTCGTCATATGAAATATGGCAAATACATAAGCCAGGCAGGCCTTTTCCATATCCGGTTTTCTTTTATAAACCGGTATCAGTTCTTCCATCAGCCGACTTACAGATGCTATTCCCTGCTGGAATTGTTCCGGCATACTGTTTTCAACTTTAGATAATGCTTCACTGAACGTCAGAAGTCTGCTGGTTGAATGAAGCTCTTTAACCAGCCTTTTTTCCTGCTTTTTATTTTCCGTTATATTTTCTGAAAACAACTGTCTGTATTCTTCGCAATATCGTTGTTCCCTCCTTTTCAGAACGCAGGAACGATATCTTGAAATTATCTCTGTAAAGCAGTTAAAAATGATAATCCCCACACAGACAATAAAATAAAAAACAATCACAAGCTGCGCTATCATTCGTATTCCTTTCCTGTCCAGTATGTCTTCAGAACCTGGTATGCTTCTTTTAATCTTTCATGGTAGGATACTGTATTCTCCCATCCTTTCAGTTTAAGGCCTCCCATCTCGATTGTATTTCCTTCTCCGCCAAAACCTATAAACATCTCTTTGATCCCCACTGATTCAATGCCATAATTTCCGTCATAATAATCATCATGGATCTGCATTCGGGACGGATCAGAAAAATTCAGCAGCTGCCATGGGATTCTAATTTCCACATCATCTCCATTACAGATAAAATCTGCCCTGGAATCATAAGCAGATGCAGATGGATTTCCATTACCATAATACAGCTTTCCACTTTCAAAGGTTTTTAACGGTGTGGCAGCATCCTGATACTGACCAATAACATCCCGTAATACCATGCTGATATTTTCGAATACAGTGCTGTCCCTGGCTGGTGGATCAATATAAGGATCTTTTCCTGTAATATCTTCCTCATAATTGGCATGAATGGGATTATACCGATCCTGAACCAACAGACGAGTATTATCTTTTCCATTTAAGATCAGTACAAAATCTGCAGGTCTTTCAAATTCTGCTGTACAATTTTCCATACGGGTACTGCCTGTTTTTTTGGTCGTATCAACCGGAACATACAGCGTGTCATTTTCCAGATCAAAGTCCTTTTTATGGAGATATAAATAAACACCGGAGGCATCATACTTCACACTGATGAAAGAGCCGTCTTCATATTGGATCACCCTATCTTTATCCGTCCATTCGGAAGTATCACCGTCCACGTAACAAACACTTTCTTTTTCCCCACAGTCAAATGCCAGCAGGCCAAAATGCTGGTCATTTGTCTGAGCATCTTCCCAGTAAATATTACGGCTTAAATCTACAGCATACATGGTATTCCAGGTATGCTTGAACCATTCATCCTGCCAGGAATAGACACAGCCTCCGGAAAGTCCGGCAGCCATAATGTCTTCATAACAATCTACCAGAATCTTTCCCTGTTCTTTTTCAGAATAGTATCCAAGTCCTCTGCTGGTCACCTGATTCTCATGAATCTCACCTCGTCCTGTGGCTGCACCAAATTCAACAGCCAAAACCGGCATTGTATGATGTTCGTTTAAAAGTCTTAAATATGCCCGATAAGTATTCCGTTTTCCGTCAGGAGTGATACAGTCACTAAAGTCAATCTTTTTATCAGACAAGCTGTTCCATGTTGTGTATTCCATACAGGAAAAGTAATCCTGATCATATGGAGATGCACTGTAGCTGGCAAACTGACCTGATATAAATTTATCAGTTGCAGTTATATGTTCTGTGTCGATCCGGGCACATTTTCTGAAATATTCTGCAATCTCTTTAGGATAATCAAAGGGATCTGTTGCATTTCCACTGGAAAAGGAGATCAGACGCTGCTCATCATATCTTGTTGATTCATAGTGCAACATCCTGTCACCTATTTCTGCAAGCAGGGATTCAAAGGCAGAGGCATCTTTTGAAGCAGTAAGATAGGTTCCTTTATAAGGTTGCATATCCGGATATTTCTCATCTGTATATGCAACTGTTGTATCTTCCCATCCATTTCCGATAATATATCCCAGCACCCATTTCGAGACATCGTGTAAATAAAGTCCTGTACTTGTATCTGCATCATTATTGATGATAAGTCGTTTTCCATGGATCACATCTACAGTGACCAGGCAATTATCCAGAAGCTTTCCTGCAAAGGAGTCGGCATATGCATCCACTCGGGAGTTCTGTATATAATCATTTACCCAGATTCCCTGAAGTAAATATAACGGCTCCTCATGTTGGGAATTGTATTCATAGAACGCTTTATAAAAAGACGGATTCTGGACAGAATAGACTCTCAGCGTATTTGCTCCTGCTTCCTGGATCAGCTGAAACCAGTGCAGATAGGTTTCTTTGGTGATCGCATAATCTGTAGACCATTCACCAGGAATACCGCTTCCCATATCAATTCCCCTGACTTCAAATGGTTTCCACTTATCTTTGTCCTTTATAAGTATCTCTTTATTCTCAGTCCGGACAAATGTGTTTATATGATTGTCCCGGTCTGAGTCCATATAAAATCCGCCATAAAACACAGCTATAAATCCAATAAATAGAAGCAGAATGATGGCAGATATGCTGATAATAAATCGTTTCATATTTTAATCATTAACCTCATTATACTGCTTTACACGGGAGGATGCTGAATACTGACGCAGAGTCTCAATGTTTTCATCCAACCATTTTCCTCTGTTTCGCAAGTAACCTTTTAACTGTCCTTCAGCGGCAGATCTGCTGTCCAGATTTCTTGATACCGGAACCAGAAGTCCCTTTGCCTGCTGTTCTACACTTCCCCATCGTGCATCGTTTCTTGCAAGAGCTGGTGCGATAAAATCAAGGGTTTCATCGATATAACGATAAAGTGATTCCTCACTTAACAGACCTTTTCGCAAGGAATGATATCGCTGGATGATCCGTTCAGTAAAATCCTCATCTTTGATAAGCATTTCAAACCATAATCGGTTGTTCAGGAAAAATCCAGTATAAGGAAGTTCCTCCTCGAAATAGTTATTACAGGCATTATTAAAATCCCATACACACATATGATACAGATTATCTGTTCCCTTATAAATATAAGTGGAATAGTTTCCGGCATCTGCATTACTGGAAAGCTCATTGATAATAAAGTAATCTACAAAGCTGTCTACATCTATCATAGAAGTGTAGCCATGTTTTTCCCTGTCATAATCATATGAGTACAGAGTTTTTTCAAAATTTGAAAAATCCTGCCGGATTTCTTCTGTCAGTCTGGCATCCCTGTTCCTGCTTCCGGGATATTCTATCTGCAGCATGAAGGGGGTTTTGTAGGTATACGTTGTAAAGCTGTTTAAAGCTTCTTCGCCCGCATGCTGATGATCCAGGCGAAGCAGGTATCCGGAAAATGTGCTGCGCTTGGCATTTACACGAAGTCCCAGCCTGGCGCCATCTTTTCCGCCGGTTATCATTTCAGTCATTACATATAGACCTTCATATTCACCATTAAGAATTACTTCGCAGAATCTTACATTTGGCGCATAAGACATCATTTCTCCGGCAAGATTGTAAAACATATAATTTCGTATGGCTGTTTTATCGAGCCAGGGACCGTATAATACCCATTCATGGTGCGCATCCATTCCCATAATGGAAAGCGGATTGTTTTCCCCTTTTTTATCTACAAGTCTAATGGCATAGCTTGGCTTATCAAACTCTCTTGAGGAATTACCTCTCATTCGTATGCGGATTGCAGAAGATACATCTGCCGTTTCATTTGCATGATGGTACTCTTTGCTGTCATTTCCGATTATATCCATCTGAGCAGCAATTGTAGTTTCCCCATCAGCAGCACGTGTATAAATGCGGTTGTTTCCATCATCCTTAATGGGTCTTCCCGGGATTACCACCCCATCTGTATCAATTTTGACAATCGGAAGATATGTACACAGACCGCCATCCGCAGGATCCGTACATGGTTCCTGGGGAATTTCCTGTTCATGCTGATGAATTCTCTCTGTTTTTCGGTAGTCCTTATAAAACAATGGCGCAAAAACGGCAATCAGAATAACCGCAAAGCAGCATGTAAATCCTATTATTTTATATTTCATATCAGTTATAAATCTCATCGCTTTGAGCTACAATATTAACACTTTCAATTTGTCCAAGGTTATAGAAATCATCTGTTAAAGCCGGATGCTGTTTCTGAACTTTTTCCAGTATTTTTCTGGATAATTCATAAATGTACTCAGCATTCTCCTCTGTCGTATTTTTTACCCGAAGAACGGCACCAGTCCCAAAATAACGAAAGACCTGGGATTCTATATTTTCACAGCGGCTTCTTTTTGCACGGATGATCAAAAGCATACGGTTATCACTGCGGATTGCTCCCATGATAAGAAAGATAAGAAAAATAGCAGAACTGCCTACTGCAGCAACCAGATAATCTCCAACTCCACAACATATTCCCACAATGATCGTCCAGAAAATATATACAGTATCTCTGGAATCTTTTATTGCAGTTCGAAAACGCACGATAGATAATGCACCGACCATACCAAGCGACAATGCAATATTGTTTCCTATGACAGTCATAACTGTTCCTGTCATAACAGTCAGAACGATTAGTGTTACTCCAAATTTTTTACTGTAAATCGTTCCCTTATGTGAGATCACATATGAAATAAAAATAAACAGACCAATGACAGCACTTACCAGAATATGCATTGTAATTTGCTGCCAGGTCATATCCCCCTGCTGGGCAAACAGGTTATAAATCGTCTCTTTCATTTCCTTTCCTCCTAAAATCTGTAGTCACAGCCAATTTGTCTTGCCATACAGTATTTGCTCACAGAAAGCTCGCTTTTCTGAACGGGCAGAAGCATATGCTTGATATAGCTTAACAAAAAACCGTTATATTTTACTTCCAACACTACAGCAAAAGGAGACATTACACTGTTTAACACCAGTTTTCTATCAAATATATTGAAATTTACTTCATTAGCCCGTATTCCAGAATCAAAAGTTATTCGAATAGAATTTTCCGGCGCGATAAATGCAAATCTGTCATATTCTACAACTGTTTTAGGACGGTATGCCCACATTTCCATAATTGAATAACATTCCTGTCCAAACTCACTGCCACTGTTTAAAAGTACAGAATAATCACCCTCAATGAGAGCCTGCGCTTCCCTTCTGGATAATCTTAATGATCGCTTCCGCTGATAAGGTCCCTGCTTCTGCTTCATTTCAAACAGTGCAAAATCCGCATCAGGACTATATACCCGCAAACGAAACTTCCTTCTTAACTCCAGACCATCTTCCTTTTCCTGAAAATCCCGATTTGACAAAGAATCAAAGTACAAAGAACGTACCTGATAACCATCCGGTCCGTTATGTGAGTCAGTATGAACCACATTTGACAAATAATTCCGAAGTTTTAATGCTTCTGCCTGATTAAGTAGAAATTTCTTTTCTTCCCGCAGTACATCGCGCACAGTATTATTTCCTCCTGCTTTTGCTTTTTAGTAAATACTACAATAGTATACATCCATAATTTTTTTTGTCCATATATGGAATAAAACTTTGTAGTATACAATGAACTCTCGATAAAATCAACATTTATTGACAATATATACCAAAAGATATGATATTTTATAAACAAATATATAAAAATCATAATGGAAATGGGGATTCCTTATGAAATGGGGATGTTGTATGATATCAAACTACCAAAAATATCTTGAAATACTATTAACATTTATCTGTGTGATCGTACTGTATCCACAATCGCCCTATGCCACCGAAGCCATTTCACAGCGTGAAACCATACGCGTGGGATTCTTTGAGATGGACGGATACCATATGCAGGATGAAACCGGAAAACGAAGCGGCTATGGATATGATACCTTACGTCTTATGGCACGCTACTGGAATGTTCATTTTGAATACATCGGCTACGACAAAGCTTGGTTTAATTGCCTGTACGGATTTACGGGAAGATAATCCTTTCAGCTTTGACTTAAACTTCTTCCATGACTACTCCATTCTCCATTACACCGCTTTTCAGATAACGCTTAATCAGCTGCACCACTCGTTCATCCTTTTCATTCCTGCGAAGTAAGTTCATGAGAATTTCATGATTGAGTGTGTCAAAGTATTTTGATAAGTCCAGCTCTGCCCATTCTGTGTCCGATTTTAACACCCTTATTGCCTCCGTAATCATTTCTTTAAAATCCTGAAGAAAGGCTTGTTTCTTCTCACTCACTTCAGCAGTTCTCTGAGTCTCCTGATATTCCTGTATGACCCCTTTCATATCAATCCGATTGGACTGCAGCTTATTCTGCAAAGCTAACATTTTCTGTATATCGTTGATCTGTGACCACCAAAGAAATATAGACCACACGAGATTGGCTACAGCTTCCGGTGCCTGTCCCCGGAAAAAAATGAGGAGAAGGTACTGTAAGAAATAATTGACTCCCTTAGGAGTAAATATGTAGTAGCAATAATTCATACCTTTTTAGCTGTATTTTGTATCGTAAACAGAAAGAAAATGCACTATAATCCAAGGCAATGAAAGTACTTAAAAAAGTAGTTTCGTTGCCTTGGTTCCATTTTTAGAAAGAATAATACTTAGGTGGGAAAATTCCCAGGCGCTGTGTGGAGTTTTCTGTAAGAAGCCGGGGACAGACCGCACTGTTTCTTGAAAAAGGAAGAAAAGTGGTGAGGGTCTAAGAACCCAAGCTGTGTGGAGATGGCAGAAACAGGAAGAGTGGTGCGGCTTAGCATGGACTGGGCCAGCTTGCACTTCTGGGACAGGTAATACTGGTAGGGAGCAACATGATATACCTCCTGGAACAGGTGGATGAGCCTGGAGCGGGATAGGGAAACGGTATCTGCCAGATGATCCAAGGACAGACTTTCTGTTAAGTGCATATCGATATAATTGCGGATCGCCAGTGCAGTAGGATTGATGGGAACTGTGTTTGCCAGAAAATCCGCAAGCTCCTGAATATATTGATGGAGCAGTACAGCCAGCTTGTCAGCAGAGTGTACAGGGTCGGCGGTAAAGGCATCAAGGATCCGGGTCAGAGGTGTTTCATTATGGAAGCGGGGGATCAGGGTGACACCGTCTAAGCCGTAATCGGAGAGAAGATGCTGTACCAGACTGCCGCTGACATTGAACCAGATCTTGGTCCAGGGATCAACTTTGTCTGAATAGTAGTGGTGGTAGGTGCCGGCAGTAAGGATATAGGCATCTCCGGCATTTACAGTGAGGATACTGCCGTTTCGCTCGATATGTCCACGGCCGCTTAAAACGTATTCAAACACACACAGGGGTCTGCGATAAACCAGGATCTCATAGGCAGGATCCGGGTAAGTGATACCGGCCATGATGGGAGAAAAGCTTTCCGCGGTAGGGCCGGTGTAGACAGTGTATTTTTCAATCTGTGTGCGTGTAATTTCCTGAGGCATGGTGGTTCCTCCATTTTTTGAAAGCAAATTGCGATAATGTAATAACAGCATTGTAGTAAAAAGGAGCAAGCCTGTCAACTATGGCTTTCACTATATAAAATAAAAATGAAATCAACCCAAATAAATGATCACAGGAGGACAAAATTATGACACAAATACCCAGACCGGAGCATCCCCAGCCCCAGATGAAGAGGGAGCATTGGAAAAACCTGAATGGAGAATGGGATTTTTCCTTTGACTTTGGATGCAGCGGCATAGATCAGAAATGGCAGGAAGGAAAGACAGATTGGGAGAAGAAGATCCTGGTGCCCTTCTGCCCGGAAAGTGATCTGAGCGGAATCGGCTATAAGGACTTTATCCCCGGCGTATGGTATCACCGCACCATCACATTGACAGGGGAGGAGCTGAAGGGAGATCTTCTCTTACACTTCGGCGCAGTGGACTATGATGCAAGAGTATGGATCAATGGAGTAGAGGCAGGCAGACACCAGGGCGGTTATGTTTCCTTTACGTTTAATATTACAAATCTTGTAAAGGAAGGAGAAAATGACATTACGCTTTTTGCAGCAGATGATGTGAGAGGCGGAAAGCAGCCCAAGGGAAAGCAGAGTCATTTCTTCTACTCCAGAGGCTGTGATTATACCAGAACGACAGGTATCTGGCAGACGGTATGGCTTGAGTGGGTACCGGAAAGCTACATTGAAAAAGTGCAATATTATCCAAACCTGGCAGAGGCAACTCTGGGAATTAAGGCGGTAGTAAAGGGGCAGGGCACACTGGAAGCAAAGGCCTTTTATGGGGGAGAGCCCTGTGGCAGCGTAAGCGCAAAGTCAGAGGGCGGCACCGTTACCATGACACTTCCTTTGTCCCGTCTGGAAAAGTGGGAGCCGGGTCATGGCAGACTGTATGACCTTACATTAACCTATGGAGAAGATAAGGTAGAAAGCTACTTTGGTATGCGTGAGGTAAGACTGGATGGAGAGAAATTCCTCATCAACGATAAGAGCGTGTTCCAAAGACTGGTGCTGGATCAGGGCTTCTATCCGGATGGCATTTACACAGCGCCTACAGAGGAAGCACTTGTCAAGGATGTGGAACTGTCCATGGCTGCAGGCTTCAACGGCGCAAGACTCCATCAGAAGGTATTTGAGCCTCTGTTCTTGTATCACTGCGATAAAGCAGGCTATCTGGTATGGGGCGAGCAGGGCTGTTGGGGACTGGATTACAGCAATCCCGCAGCATTAAAATATTTCCTGCCTGAGTGGATGGAAGCCTTGGAGAGAGACTTCAACCATCCCGCCATCATCGGCTGGTGTCCGTTTAATGAGACGTGGGATTATGAGGGAAGAAGGCAGGATGACAGCTTACTGGCCAATGTGTATAAGATGACAAAGCTGTATGACACCACCAGACCCTGCATTGATACCAGCGGAAATTATCATGTGGTGACGGACATCTATGACTTACACAATTATGAGCAGGATCCGGCAAAGTTTGCAGCAACCTACGAGTCCTTTAAACAGGGAGGTGATTTGGAAGATAATCATGGCTACAGGCAGACACCTGTAAAGGGTATCCCTACCTTCATCAGTGAGTATGGCGGTATCAAGTGGGACGAGGAAGGTGTTGAAAAGGATGGCTGGGGCTATGGTGCAGGTCCTGCTACCAAGGAGGAATTCCTGAACCGATATAAGGGACTGACCGATGCCCTTTTGGACAATCCCCATATGTTTGCCTTCTGCTATACCCAGCTGTATGATGTGGAGCAGGAGTTAAACGGTCTGTATACCTATGAACGTAAAACTAAGTTTGATATGGATGTGATAAAGGCAATCAATGCCCGTAAGGCAGCAATCGAGGATTAAAAGCATCCCGCAGAGTATAAAAGAAAGCGTGTGTGAGACATTGGGATCTGACCCTCTTACAATTTTCTTGGTGAGATAAAAAGCAAGTGCAAAACTTTTAAATGTATAGCTATAAATGAGCAAATTTGAAAAACTGTACAAACAAATCTGCTATACACGGATATTAAGAGGATTAAACAATTTATTGTCCGCTACACTTGGCGGTAAATACCCGTGACTGGACTTGCACCAGCAAGATTAGTGCCATGCTCGGCACACAAAATGACTGCCCCGCCTGCTCAAATGCAGGCAGAACAGTCATCTGATCTTTTTATTCACTTTTTATGAAACAAATTTTCCAACGATCAGGCAGATTACAATCGTAATCACCATATCCGGCAGAGTGTTTCCCAGCGGCATGTCGATGTTCATCAGAATTCGGTATACCGCAAATCCAATCACCCAGATGATCAGATTCGGAATATGTACGGCCAGGCTGCTCTTGTCCCGTTTCAGCAGGAAAAAGTCGGCAATCTGGATTGCGATCATCGGTGCAAAAACCGAGCCGATCAGATAGAGAAAATCTGTGATGTTGTCCATCGGATATACAATCGCTGCGATGGTTCCAATGACGGTGACAACGATGGCCACATGCTTTCCATTCCATTTGCTTACGACGGTCTCGCTGGAAATTCCTGCGGAGTAGGCATCCAGAAATGTTGTTGTTACTGTTGAAAATACAATAATCAGAAGGCCCGCAATGCCAAGGCCTGCCTTCAGCATGATCTGCGCGATGTCATATTCTCCGGTGATGATCGCTGCTCCCATTCCAATCACATACATCCAGCAGCTGACGATTCCATAGACAACCGCGCTGATGGCCGTTGCTTTGACCGGTTCTTTTGCTTCTCTTGTGTAATCGCTGATCAGTGGCAGCCAGGATAACGGCATCGCAACCGCAAGTTCTACTGCTGCACCGAATGTCATACTGTCATCCGATGGTGCTCCTGCTCCGCCTCCGGCAAAGATGACCTTGCTCAGGATCAGGCTAAGCAGAAATAATGCTGCCATGGCAACCGTGTTGATTTTACCAAGATTCGTGATTCCGATCACAATCCAGAGAATAATCAAAACTCCGATCACAAGGCACCAGATCCATCTGCCCGTATGCATTACGCCGTCTGCGGCGAGCGCTCCGTCATAGATCATGATGGCGGTCCAGCCAACGAGCTGCAATACATTCAGGACAGCAAAAAGGATGCTTCCCTTCTGTCCAAAACTCATTTTTACGGTTTCCATGGCACTTTTTCTGACCCTTCCGCCGATCACGCCCGCCAGAAACAGCATCAGGCATCCGATGATATGGCCGATAAGAATCGCTGCCAGACCTTTTCCCATGCCGAGCGGTGCAAGGTATGTTCCGGTCAGGATTTCGGCAATCGAGACACCTGCCCCAAACCAGATCAGGCCATTCTCGAACAGGCCGGTACGTTTTTCGTTCATTTTCATGTTCCTCTCTTTGCTTAAATTTTCATACCGGAAACCATTTTAGCACAGAAGGGAAAATGCGGCAATGAATTTACTCTATCCGTTCATCTGACTCCCAATCTTTCTCCAATCATCCCAGCTTTTCAGACCATTCTGCTTCCTTAAAGCCGATCAGCACGGTATCACCATCGATCAGCAGCGGGCGTTTCACCAGCATACCATTCGTGGCAAGAAGCTGCAGCTGTTCCTCTTCGCTCATGGCAGGAAGTTTGTCCTTCAGTTTCATTTCTTTATAAAGAAGGCCGCTGGTATTAAAGAACTTTTTAAGTGGAAAGCCGCTCTTAGAATACCATTCCTTTAACTCACCGCAGGTTGGATTCACATCCACGATGTTGCGCTCGGTATATTCTATTTTCTGTGCATCTAACCATTTTTTCGCTTTCTGGCAGGTTGAGCATTTTGGGTAACATATAAATAACATTTCTCCATCTCCAATCAAATATAATTTATCCATAATCCTGTATCTTTTGCCGGAATCATTTCAGCACAGGAACGGAGGATCGGCAATTATTTTCCTTCTTCCAAGATCAATTCCAGCACCTTCATCAGCTTCGGAATCCAGCCCATCTATCTTATATAGACGAGCTGTTTGAGCTCTTTTGGTCTTTCCTTTTTCACAATTATGCAATAATAATCTATAACTTTGCACATACCAAATCATACAAAGCACTCATAAGTTCTTCCCCGTTCCGGCATTCTGCGACCATCGAAATAACCGCATTCTTGTCCGGAAGGATCATGGAAATCTGAGAATATTTTCCATCCGCCCGGTAGGAATTATATTCTCCTCTCCAGAAAAGATAACCATAATTGTCTGTATCGGATGCTGCTGTACTTTCTTCTATCCATTTTTCGGATAAAATCTGTTTTCCATTCCATTTTCCCTTATTCAGGTAAAACAATCCGAATTTATGAAGTTCAGAAAGTGTAAGGAACAATCCACCTGCGCCAAAACTGTTTCCAAGAGGATCCGTCTCCCATGTCGGCCGCTTGATTCCAAGATGTTTAAAAAGCCTTGGTGTAAGATAAGAGACCAGATCGCATCCGGAACGTCTCTGTACAAGAATGCCTGCCAGGTAGGGACCAACATTATTATATACAAAATGTGTACCTGGCTTATATTGAAACGGAATCGCCAAAGACATTTTTACCCAGTCATCCTCCTGGTATAATGGCCGCTGTTCTCCCATAAGGCTGCCCTGTTCCTGTCCTAAACACATCGTAAGCAGGTCTCGAACCGTTGCCATTTTCAGATTATCATCGATCACATCGGGTAAATCTTCGGGAAAGGCATCCGTCAGTTTTTCATCTAAAGACAGTAATCCTTCCTGGACAGCAAAACCAACTGCACAGGATGTGAAGCTCTTCGTTGCAGAATAGATATTTCTACGGCATTCGGGTTCGCTGTACCATTCATTTATGAGGTCGCCATCTTTTGTAACCTTTATTCCAAGAACGTGAAATGTTTTTGCAGCTCCTATAAAATCAGATATGTCCATAGCTAGGTTCCTCCTTTATTTTTACTATAATATCATGATGGATTCTTTTCTTAAATTCTTATTTTTCATTCAATTCACGGAAGGCAATCTTTCCGGTAGTTTTCTGCCATTCCGGGCATATTCATTTCAACTCACGCCTTCATGGAAGGCGACGGCCAAACCAAACAATATGCTTTGATCCTATCTTCCTATGTATTCCTATGTATATTTCCTCCTCATCAACCACTTCTGATCAATACATTTCACCTCACCATCAAACCGAATATGAAGATGAACTCCGCCAGATCTCAGATTAATCTTTTCTATGATTCCATCTCCGAATTTCGGATGTGTGATATTGTCTCCAATTTTATATTGAACAACTTCATCCTTCTGCTTCTGTGCTTTCTGCTGGCGCTGATACGTATCTCGAATCGGCACTGTCTTATCATGAATCCGGCTTTTTAATACTTTATCATAGTTATGATCCAACAGCGCCTCTCCTGCCTTATAATAAGGTGTCGGTGCTGCACCTATAAGAGAACAACAATATTTCCACGCACTTCCATGTGTTCCAGCCTGCCATTTATACTTCTCAGGTATCCGCATATTGTACTGCATGTAATGCGCATATTCATGCTTGAATAAATCGATACGGTCCTCTTTTGACAACGGATTGTTGACTCCATACGCAACAAAGAGCAGGGAAAAATGAAAATGTTCCTTTTCATGAGCACTCTGCCTTGTATAGGATCCCAGAGAATCTGTCTCAAATCCAAATGTTACCGGTATTTTTGCTCCGTTCAAATGAAACTTCCGGTCCAGGTCCTGATACAACTTCTGGATTAATGCTGTCAAGATCGGGATTTCTTTCTGTAACTGCTGGCGTAAAAACTGGTTTTCTTGATCATAATAAGTCATTCTTTCATGTTTCCTCCCAGCTTTTCTATTGCCACTTCTTCCATATCTCCGGCTGATAACCGAGCGTAGAAAGTTTTCCATTTCTGACCACCGGCGTCTTAATTACAGATGGATTTTCCAGCACTTTTTGAAGCTTATCCTCATCGGCAATGTATTTAATCAAAGCTAATAAATCTTTGTCTTTGCCATCCCAATTAATCATATTTTCCAGTCCGCCATTTGCCTGAGCTACAGAATTAAATTCCCCTTTACTCATGCCTTTTTCCTTCATGTCTACGAACTGGTACTTGATGCCGCGCTCTTTGAAAAAACGCTCAGCTTTCTTTGTGTCGTTGCATTTCTTAGTTCCGAATATTTGTATGTTCATTGTAATGTTCCCTTCTAGCTCCAAAATTATATTTAATTCTTCGGATTATCCCTTTCGCAATAAAGCACTATAACAACTGTGTCATTAATCCTCAATAACCAGTACCTTCTCACCCTATCACATTTCCGAGATAATCACACCTTCACTTAAAGCGACTTGATTCCATACTTTACAGATCAGTTCATACTTATTTCAACTCACATCTTTCTGGAATGCGACTGTAAGAAGATCCAACTTTACAAATTTCTTTTTTCTATTTTCTAGATTTTTTCTTCAATATATCCCGTTTTCTGTAGTAAACGACTCTTCCATCGTATCTGATATTTCCTATACGCACTGGAATGTATTTCCTGTGTTTTACATTTATTTGCAACAATTCGGTATTGCAATTGATATTCCACTAGCTGAGACCGCAAAGCATTTTCCGTTATTGGTTTAATTGGGTTGTCAAGAGTGTGCAGTATTTTTTGAGAGTTCTATAGAATCAGCTTTACTGCATCAATCAATTCCTCTCCGAATCCTTCAAGCTCATCCATTGTGATAACTCCATCTCCAACCAAATATGCAATGTCCCAAATCGCCGTGGATTTCCGAATTTCAATCAGAACTCCCGGATTTTTCTTATCCTGCCTGATACGCTTCTCAAGTGTCCAGAAATGATCTGATGCATTTCCTGTGTTCGCAGGGTCAGGTACCTGTTGCAGATGTCGCCTCGTATAGGATCACAGAGAATCCGTGTCAAATCCAAAAGTTATCGGGATTTTTGCTCCGTTTAAATGAAACTTCCGGTCCAGTTTCTGATACAAATTCTGGATTAATGCCCTCAAAATCGGGATTTCTTTCTGCAATCGCTGGCGTAAAAACTGGTCTTCTCGATTATCATAAGTCATTATTTTATGTTTCCTCTTGATGTAAGGCGCTGACCCCAATGCTATGAATCTTCTGTGTTCTCGGTCACTTAATTATATATTTTGTTCCTCTGCCTTTTCCTTCAACTGCAACCACACCCTTTTCTCCCATGGTTTTAAGTAAATGTGTTGTTTTTGATTTTCCAAATGGGACATATGGTGCAATTTCACTTATTGATTTTAACATCGTCTTACTTAATAATTTGTAAATTACTTTTTCATCCTCAGTCAAATTAACATTCGTTTCAAATAGCGGCAGCACAATTTTTATAGCATTTTCTGATACCTCAAAATCTGGTTTTATCAGACTCTCTGCATACAGTTGTTTTATTCGTGTAATTCCCGTTCCAAATATCTCTACAAATCCCAATCTGTAAAACACATTTGCAAGATTTCTATTCCTTAAAACAGAAAGTTTACCTGATAAATATTCTTCGGCTGTTATTCCAGCTGGCAATCCACCAGGAGATACAACCTCTATTCTATCATCAAACATAGAAACTCTGATGTGTGAATCAATATCCCATACCCTATGAATTAAAGCATTTGCAATTGCTTCTCTGAAAGCTGCTTGTGGTATTTTCTCCATCGTTTTTCTATCAGCGCCCTGTATGACTTCATATTGGTAATAGTCTTTAAATACAGCAAGTGTTTTTTCATATACATCTAAAACTGATACATTTTCAAAGGTTACTCTTTTTTGAATAATACTGATGTTCTCACCGAACTTAACAAGATCAATTCCGGAAAAATGATTTTTATCTGCCAAAAGTCCTGCTGCATTATTAAAACCATTTGCATTGTCATACAGATTCAGTGTCTTTAAAGTATCCTGATTGAAACTTTCAATCTGAATATTTTCTTTTAGTTTATGCTGTAAAAAATCAAAAGATAGCTCCTGATCTTTACACTGTAATTCTTCAAAGCTAATATTTTTTCCTTCTAATACAAGCCTTGAAAATTCAAGTGTGTCTACCTCTATCGTTGCTGTATCATTTCGTTTGTATGCTTTCGATTTATATAAATATGGCTTCTGAAGACCACTTTTTACAGTAAGTTTTATCGTTTGATCATTATTCTGTAGTTCAAGCATATAATTTGGCTGAGGCGAAATACTGTCATTGATTTTATTTTCGATATCCAGGCAAGCCTGCTTTACATCTGGCAAGCCTTTTACATTTCCATCATCATCTACGCCAAAAAGAATCATTCCGCCATTATAATTCGAAAAGGCACTGACTGTTTTCAAAAAAATATTCGTAATCGTTTCCTTGAATTCCAATATTCTTGTTTCACGCATAGCAATCATTTCCTTTCCCAGTCTTAATGGTTATATTATATGTTTAAATACGCGAAAAATCAATCGTAAATTTTTACGATTGATTTTTCAATTGATTTTGAGTGTGTTTTTCTGTTATTCTTCTTCATTTCAATTCACGTCTTCACGGGAGACGACCAATGCCGCTTCACTTTATAGTAAGTGTTCTACCGGTTGCGATTTTTCTGGGCTGGTATAATTTATTTATGTTTTTTTAGATTTTTTTATTTTCTCTTTCGAGTCCCAGACATCCTGACAAATGCTTTCATCATTATTTTTATTTTTTTCTTTCCTGAAACCTGGAACTTTAAATATGCTTTATAAGTTTTTTCCAATATTTTCAAGTTCTTTTATAGAATCCTTATTTTTTGCAAGTTCATCACTGGCTGTTGCATAATATGATTTTTGGAAAATCATAT
>OCAT01000490.1_pt1 | contig 32296 bp, 13 predicted proteins | sample 1538311 | NCBI WGS metagenome assembly OCAT01 (sample SAMEA2580287, study PRJEB22360) | human gut metagenome | biome: human gut; feature: human-associated habitat; material: faeces | place: Denmark | collected 2008/2010
CCGGCGCTAAGAGCCAGGGCATCAAACAGCTGATGGCTGGTGCCGGAATCATGCTGCTGGGAACTACCCTGATTCCACAGCTGGCAACATTGTTCTCTTAAGAGGAGTGGTAGATGAACACCATCATTGAGAGAATTACGGAAGCGATAAAGGATATCCTGATCGGGCTTATTAAGTCAAGTTTGGATAACATGTTCACGTCTGTCAATGAGCAGGTGGGAACCATAGCCGGGCAGGTGGGACAGACACCGCAGGGATGGAATGCAGGGATTTTTAATCTGATTCAGAATATATCCCAAACGGTGATTGTCCCCATTGCGGGACTGATCATCACCTTTGTCCTGTGCTATGAATTGATCACGATGGTAACACAGAAAAACAATTTCCATGAATTTGAGACTTATAACATTTTCCTCTGGATCTTCAAAGCGTATGTAGCCATTTATCTGGTGACAAATACGTTCAATATCACGATGGCGGTCTTTGATGTTGGCCAGCATGTGGTCAACAATGCAGCCGGGGTGATATCAGGAAACACTGCGGTGGATGCAACAGAAGCAATTTCACGGATTGTGGATGCCCTGGAGGATATGGAGTTAGGGGATTTGTTCCTGCTATCCATGGAAACGATGTTGATCAGTGTTACCATGCACATTCTGTCAATTATCATTACGGTAATCTTGTACGGAAGAATGATAGAAATTTACCTTTATACTTCCATAGCACCAATTCCGTTTGCCACCATGACCAATAAGGAATGGGGTAATATCGGAAACAACTATTTAAAAGGCTTGTTCGCACTGGCATTTCAGGGATTCTTCATGATGGTCTGTGTGGGAATTTATGCAGTTTTAGTAAATGCAATGACCATATCCAGTGACCTTCATGCAGCAATGTTTTCAGTAGCGGCTTATACCGTGATTCTTGCATTTTCATTATTCAAGACCGGAAGCCTTAGCAAATCAATATTCAATGCCCATTAACGGGCAGGAAAGGAGCGCATACCATGGCGTATGTACCAGTACCAAAAGACCTTACCAAGGTCAAAACAAAAGTAGCGTTAAATCTGACAAAGCGGCAGCTGATTTTCTTTTCACTTGCCGCAGTTGTGGGAATTCCGTTTTATCTGGTCATGAGAAAACCAATCGGTTCCAGTATCGCAGCCATCCTGATGGTAACGATCATGCTTCCGTTTTTCTTCATGGCAATGTATGAAAAAGACGGTCTTCCCTTTGAAAAAGTGGTGGCAAATATCATTCGACAGAAGTTTATCTGTCCGGCAGTAAGACCATATAAGACAGAAAATTTTTATCAGGAGATTTCCACCCTTGTGAAAAAGGAGGGTGTGCCGGATGGCAAAAAAGACAAAGCAGGAGGCTCAGCAGGAGCGTCTGTCCCTGGCGGAAAAAAGAAACCGTCAGGAAAGAAGAAACAAAAAAAGCAGAAAAGAAAGAGAACAGGAAAAGCGTAGAAAGAAGCAGGAACGGGATCGTAGGAAACAGAAAAACATTCCTACAACTGCACAGCAGAGTATTCCGTATATTCGGATGCTGCAGGATGGTATCTGCCAGGTGACAAAGACCTTTTTCTCTAAGACAATTCAGTTTTATGACATCAATTATCAGCTGGCTTTAAATGAGGATAAGACCACGATATTTGAGAATTACTGTGATTTTTTAAATTACTTTGATTCTTCCATCAGTGTGCAGCTGTCCTTTATCAATCAGCAGGTAGATGTGGCTGAGTTTGAGAAGAGCATTGACATTCCGGATCAGAACGATGATTTCAATGCCATCCGGGAAGAGTACCGGACGATGTTAAAAAACCAGCTTTCCAAAGGCAACAATGGTCTGGTAAAGACGAAATATATCACGTTTGGAATTGAAGCGGAGAGCCTGAAAGTGGCAAGACCGAGACTGGAACGGATTGAAGCGGATATTCTAAACAATTTCAAAGTGCTGGGGGCACAGGCACATTCCATGAATGGTCTGGAACGGCTGGAAGTGATGTATCATGTGTTCAATCAGGACAGGATTGAGCCATTCCGGTTTCAGTATAAGATGCTGCCGGAGACGGGAATGAAAACGAAGGACTTCATTGCACCGACTTCCTTTAACTTCTCTAAGAACCAAACATTCCTGATGGGAAAGACCATGGGAAGTGTGAGTTATCTGCAGATCCTGGCACCGGAGCTGACTGACCGTATGCTGGCAGACTTTCTGGATGTGGATGACAGCATCAATGTCAACATTCATATCCAGTCCATTGACCAGAGTGCGGCGATCAAGATGATTAAGAGTAAGATTTCCGACCTGGATAAGATGAAGATTGAGGAACAGAAAAAAGCGGTAAGATCTGGCTATGATATGGATGTATTGCCTTCCGACTTGGTCACTTATGGGGAGGAAGCGAAAAATCTTCTGGAAGATTTGCAGTCCAGGAATGAGCGAATGTTCCTTGTGACGGTTCTGGTGATGAATACGGCAAAGAAACGGCAGAAACTGGACAACAACATTTTTCAGGTACAGGGTATTGCACAGAAATACAACTGTTCCTTAAAACAGCTGGACTATCAGCAGGAAGCAGCACTGATGTCCTGCATCCCATTGGGAGTCAATCGAATTGAGATTCAAAGGGGGCTTACCACATCGGCAACAGCGATCTTTGTGCCATTTACGACACAGGAGCTGTTCCAGGAAGGGGAAGCTCTTTATTATGGCCTGAATGCCCTTTCCAACAACATGATCATGGTGGACAGGAAGCGGCTGAAGAACCCGAACGGACTGATTCTTGGTACTCCCGGATCTGGTAAATCCTTTTCAGCAAAGAGGGAGATTACCAACTGTTTCCTGATTACAGAGGACGATATCATTATCTGCGATCCGGAGGCTGAGTATTATCCACTGGTGCAGGCACTGCATGGACAGGTGATCCGGATCTCACCGGTATCTGACCAGTATATCAATCCGATGGATCTGAACCTGAACTATTCAGAAGAAGATAATCCACTTTCATTAAAAGCAGATTTCATTCTGTCCTTGTGTGAGTTGATCGTTGGAGGAAAGAACGGGCTAGAACCGGTAGAAAAAACCATCATCGACCGTTGCGTGCGGCTGGTTTATCAGGATTATCTGACTGATCCGGTGCCGGAGAAGATGCCGATTCTGGAAGATCTGTATGAGCTTTTGAGAAAACAGGAGGAGCCGGAAGCACAGCGTCTGGCAACGGCACTGGAAATCTATGTTACAGGTTCCCTGAATGTGTTTAATCATCGCACCAATGTGGATATCAATAACCGGATTGTTTGTTTTGATATCAAAGAGCTTGGCAAGCAGTTAAAGAAAATCGGGATGCTGATCGTACAGGATCAGGTCTGGAACAGGGTAACAATTAACCGGTCTGCCCATAAGTCAACCAGATATTATGTGGATGAGTTCCATCTGCTGTTGAAGGAAGAGCAGACCGCCGCTTACAGTGTGGAAATCTGGAAGAGATTCCGTAAATGGGGTGGAATCCCAACCGGTATCACACAGAATATCAAGGACTTGCTGGCATCCAGGGAGATTGAGAATATTTTTGAAAACTCAGATTTCATTTATATGCTCAACCAGGCATCTGGCGACCGGCAGATTCTTGCAAAACAGCTGAATATTTCACCAACACAGCTGTCCTATGTAACCAACAGTAATGAGGGAGAAGGACTTCTGTTCTATGGAAACGTAATTATTCCATTTGTAGACAGGTTCCCGAAGAATTCCCTTTATAAGATCATGACTACCCGCCCGGAGGAAACTGCAGAGGCAGGGTAATACAGGAGGAAAACGATGTTACGAGTAATTTCATATTTTTTGACATTTAGTGGCGGTGCTGTTTTTGGCATCGCCAGTCTTTGTTTATTACAGGCAGGGAAAGGACACCCGGTAAAGGAGGAGTAGTATTTGGCAGAACAGAGAATGAAAGTCAGGGATAAGAAAGTCCAGAAGATGACGAAAGACGGTCTTGTGGAAGAAAACCTGACAGAAAAATCTTCTGTTCGTGTCAGCAGTCGTACCAGTGATGTACAGATGGGAAAAAAGGGAAAGGACGATCTCAACTTTGCAGATAAGTCCCCTGTTGAAGCGGAGAAAAGAGGAAAAAATGTCCGCTCCTCTGTACAAAACTCCAGAGATGCACCGGCTACGACACGAGCAGAACAGCAAACAGCTCAGGAGAGCCGAAAACAGAGGAACCAGAGGATGGTTCGCCGGGAATCTGGAAAAGTTGCCAGAGAGAAGGAAAATTCCACAACGGAATCTGGAAGACTGAAAGAAAAACAGGTGGAACTTTCCCAGAGCAGAGGGGACAGCCGCAGAAAGCAGAATGGTGGCAGTAAGAAACCGAAGCAGAAACAGCGGCTTCAGTTTGCTTATGAGGAAACAGGAGCTTCCGTAAAAGGGGAGAAAGAAACCGAAAAGTTCAATCAGATGGATGCGGATGGGGTGAATTTCCGGAAGCAGAATCAAAAAGAGAGAGCGGATAAGCTGTCTTATGAGGAAGCAAAAAAGAAAACAGCACCGAAGAAACATTCCCGAAAAGAGAAGGTTTATCAGGAACATGCAGATGAGAATGTGGGAAAGAAAAAATCCAGGTTGAAGTTTGGTTCGGAAGAATCTGACAGCGAAAAGAAAGCAGAAGTTTTGAAAAAAGCCGGTGGTGTAGCATCTGCAGCCTTGCATCGGGAAATCCGTAAGAATGAGGATGACAATGCTGCGGTGGAAGGTACCCATAAGCTGGAAGAGGGAGCGGAAGGTGCTTATCGCCTGGAACAGAAGAGTGCACGATGGAGAAAACAGCGGACTGCTCAAAAGAGAAGCAGTTTGGAGAGGCAGGCTGCCCAGAAGCAGGAGCAGAAGAAACTGAAAAAATTGATTCAGAAACAGCGAATCAAGCGGGATTATGCCAAAGCAAAGCACAGTGAGCAGGCGGCAGGAACAGCAGCAAAGGGAACGATTGACTATATCAAGAAGATTGGTGGTAAAGTGACCAACTTCTTTAAGGAAAATCGGAAAGTGTATGTAAGCGTGGCACTTCTGATTGGATTGATGATGTTGATCATGACCAATGTAACCTCTTGTTCTTCCCTGTTTCTCCAGAATCTGATTACCTATACAGGAACCAGCTATCTTTCCTCAGATGAAGCTATTCGGGAAGCAGAGCTTTATTACACACAGCTGGAAGCAAACCTGCAGGAACGGATCAACAACATGGAATCCGAAGAACCGGGGCATGAAGAATACCGGTACAATATCGGTCCGATCGAGCATGATCCGTTTGTGCTGATCAGCTACCTGTCTGCAAAATATGAAGAATTTACTTTTGAGCAGGTAAAACCGGAGCTGGATGCTTTATTTGCACTGCAATATCATCTGGAAACGGAGGCAGTCAATGAAACTGTAACAGAAACAACAACTGTAAGGGTCGGAGAGTCCCTTGGACAGGTGGTGACAAGCGGCTATTGTAATTGTCCGATCTGTTGTGGTGTGTGGAGCGGCGGACCGACTGCAAGCGGGGCATATCCGACAGCCAACCATACCCTTGCGGTGGATGCTTCTGATCCTTTTGTTCCCATGGGAACGAAGGTAGTTATGAATGGGGTGGAATATACCGTAGAGGATACCGGAGCATTTGCAAGATACGGTGTCCAGTTTGATGTTTACTATGATAATCATGCGGCGGCATCTGCCCATGGACATCAGACCTGGGAGTGCTATCTGGCAGACGATAATGGCAGCCAGGAAGTGGAAGTGACCAGAACGAGAAAGGTTGATGTGTTGAATGTGACACTGAACAGCGGAAACCTGATGTCGATCTGTCAGGACAGGCTTGGATTCTTCCAGAAGGAATTGTTCAGTGCCTATAACGATACGAAAGGCAACTTACAGATGTTTGCAACACCGGTGGAGTTTAACTGGTATTCCAGTGTGACAAGCTATTATGGTTATCGGATTCATCCGATCTCCGGAGCAAACCAGCTTCATAATGGAATGGATATCGGGGCACCGGAAGGAAGTAAAGTGATGGCAGGACTGACCGGAACGGTTGTGACCTCTGCTTACAACGACAGCTATGGAAATTATGTGGTCATTAAAGACAGCAAAGGTTATGAGCTTCGTTATGCGCATTTAAGCAGCCGGAGTGTATCTGCCGGATCAGCAGTAACCAAAGGAGATGAGATCGGTCTTGTGGGAAGCACTGGAAATTCCACTGGAAGTCATCTTCACGTTGAACTTCTGAAAAATGGGGAACGGTTAAACCCGATCTTTTATCTGGAAACAGGGGAAGGCTCCATTTTTGGCGGTAATGAATACACCAGTGAAGCGGCACAGCGGTTACTGGAAGAAGCAGCAAGATATCTTGGAACACCATATGTCTGGGGCGGCTATTCACCAAGCGGTTTTGACTGTTCCGGATTCGTCAGTTACTGTCTGACCAATTCAGGAGTGAGAAACACCGGAAGACTGACCGCACAGGGACTATATGACATCTGTACACCGGTTTCCCAGTCGGATGCACAACCGGGCGACCTGATCTTCTTTACCGGCACTTATGATGCAGGGGTTCCGGTGACGCACATTGGAATCTATGTGGGGAACGGTCAGATGATCCATTGTGGACATCCGGTGCAGTATACGTCCATCAATTCCCCATATTGGCAGAGCCATTTTTATGGATTTGGACGATGGTAAAAGACAGGGCGGCGGAATCCGCCGTCCGGAAAGGAGAGCAGATGAAAAGTCTTGAAAAAGCAACGGCTGATTATGAAAAAGCCAAAGAGAAGATGGAAGTCTCCAAAGCCAGATATGAAGCGGACTTAAAGCGTTTCAAGGCTGCGGAGATTGCTAAGACAGAAGCGGAAAATCTGGAGATTGTACGGATTATCCGGGCGATGGATATGAGTATTCCGGAATTGGAAGCATTTAAAAAGAGAATGAAAACAGAATTGCCCGGAAGGGTGGAAATACAGAAGGAGGAAACGAAGCCTGATGATGAATTTAGAGAAAATGAAGCAGAGGAAGAGGTCTAAAGGAAGACTGAAAAAGGGACTGCTTGCAGCAACAACTATTTTTTGTCTGACTTCTCCAATACTGCAGATGCAGAATGTGTATGCTGCGGAGAACGGATCACCAGAAATCTCCATTGAAAAACCGGATGGTTGGAAACAGGGGAACACAACGGTATCTATTACCGTTGATGCCAGTCACATGCCGGAAGGCTTTTCGGTTGCAAAGATTGAGGCAAAGGCTGGAAAGGATGGAAGCTGGCAGGATGTGACAGGCAACGGCAGCATTTCTATTGATGGCAATAAAACGGTATATGTCCGGGTAACAGATGGGGATGGAAATGTCTATGAACAGAACCGATCAATCAAATGTTATGACACAGAAAAACCGACACTTTCCGCATCTCTTACCGATGGAGTCCTGACGATTCAGGGAAATGATACGGTGTCTGGCATTGCAGCAATCACTGTGAACGGGACAACTTATACAGAATTAACCGATGGAATGTTGAAAGTCCAGCTGACACAAAAGGATTTTACAACAAAGCAGATTGAGATTACAGCGACAGATGGGGCTGGGAATACTTCTGAAAAGTATGTACTGCAGAATCCTTATTATGAATGGGCGGTCAAACAGGCAGAAAAACAGAAAGCATCCAGCGAAAGTGGATCAGGAATGACTACGACTACGAGTGCGGAGACTGGAACAGAGGAGACAACTACTTCACCACTTCCGCAGGATGCACAGGCAAGTCAGCCGACAGATGCCAAAGGAACGGTAGATGAACGTACCGTAACAGGCATTGAGGAACAGCTTTCCCAGGAAGGCGAGACAGCAGAGACGGTTACCAAGACCTGGACAGAAGATACCAAGGAGTTTTATACCATTTCAACAAAGAGTGGGAAAATCTTTTATCTGATCGTCGATAATTCCAAAGCTCAGGATAATGTGTATTTCCTCACAGAGGTCAGTGAAAAAGATCTGATGAATTTCACTCTCTCTGATTCTGTGACACTTCCGGAGGTTGATACGGTTTATGCAGAACCGGAGAAGCAGGCAGAGGAAGATGACAGTGCAGAGCCAACCGAGACTCCGGAAAAAGAAGAGGAAGAAGTGCAGATGCCGGAAGAGAAAAGTTCCGTTGGGACGTATCTGCTGATTGGAATCATTGTTGTCGGTGTGGCGGGAGCTGGCTGGTATTTTAAGGTTTATAAACCAAAGCACGAATACGATGATGAAGATGAGATGGAAGACGATGAAGATGAGTCGGAAGATTCTGAGGCAGAAAAAAGAGAAGTTGATGATGCAGATGAACAGCAAGAGCCAGAACCGGAGATTTTAAGGGATGATGATTTTGATGATGCGGTCCTGGAAGATGAAGAAGAGGAGCAGGAGTAAATGAAGTTAGTGATAGCAGAAAAGCCATCGGTTGCGATGGCACTGGCACAGGTATTGGGAGCCAGAAATAGAAAAAATGGCTACGTGGAGGGAAACGGTTATATCGTTTCCTGGTGCGTAGGACATCTGGTAGGTTTGTATGATGCAGCCGAATATAATGAAAAGTACAGAAAGTGGAGATATGAGGATCTGCCAATCGTACCGGAATGCTGGAGACACAAAGTTCTGGAAGGTACAAAGAAGCAGTTCGGAGTATTAAAGAAGCTGATGAATGATTCCAGTGTCGAGGAAGTGATCTGTGCGACAGATGCCGGGCGGGAAGGTGAATTGATCTTCCGGCTCGTGTATGAACAGGCAGGATGTAAAAAGCCGATGAAACGGTTATGGATTTCTTCGATGGAGGAGCAGGCAATTAAAGAAGGATTTGCGTCTCTGAAAGACGGTTCGTATTATGACAGTCTCTATCAGTCAGCACTTTGCAGGGCAAAGGCAGACTGGCTGGTGGGAATCAATGCGAGCCGTCTTTTTTCAGTCCTGTATAACCAGAACCTGAAAGTGGGAAGGGTGCAGACACCGACTCTTGCTATGATCGTGGATCGGAACCAGAAGATTCAGGAGTTTATCAAAGAAAAATACTATGTTGCCCATATCCGGTTTGATGAGATGGATGCAGTTACCGAGCATTTTCAGAAAAAGGAAGAAGCAGAAAAAGTAGCAGCAGACTGTTCCGAGCGGATGTGCGAGGTGGAAAAGGATGAAGTAAAAGAAAAGACGGTTCGACCACCAAAACTCTATGATCTGACTACTCTGCAAAGGGAAGCGAATCGGATGTTTGGGTATACCGCCCAGCAGACGTTAGACGCTGTACAGGAAATGTATGAACAGAAACTGGTAACGTATCCCAGAACTGACAGCCAGTATCTGACCGATGAAATGGGAGAAAGTACGAAAGCTCTGATTCAGATGCTGACTGGAAAACTTCCTTTTGCAAAAGAAATGAAGATACAGCCAGATGTAAAGAAGGTTTTAAATTCCAAAAAGGTGTCCGATCACCATGCAATCATTCCCACAATGGAAGTGAAGAAGGCAGATCTTGATGCTTTGAAAGAACGAAACCGCAAGATTTTGTATCTGATCAGTGCCAGAGTGCTGTTGGCTACGGCAGATTCTTATATCTATGAGAGCCATAAGTGCCAGATTACCTGTAATTATCATACCTTTTATCTGTCTGCAAGGAAAATAAAGCAGGAAGGATTCCGAACAATCGAAAAACAGCTGAAACAGTTCTTTGGAATCAAGACAGAGACAGAAGAAGCAGAACTAGATATCTGGGAAGGGAAACATTATGGACCATGTGATTCCTTTGTTACGGAGCATGACACCCAGCCACCCAAACAGTACACAGAAGATACTTTGCTTTCTGCAATGGAACGGGCAGGGAATGAAGAACTGACGGAAGATACCGAAAAGAAAGGACTTGGAACACCGGCAACCAGGGCAGCGATCATTGAAAAGCTGATCCAGTCTGGTTTTGTGAAGCGGGAGAAGAAAAATCTGGTACCGACCAATGATGGAAATGTTCTGATTACGGTGCTTCCGGATGAAATAAAATCTCCGAAAATGACGGCAGAGTGGGAAATGGCATTGAATCATATCGCACAAAATACGGAGACCGCTGATGAGTTCTTAAAAGGAATCACTGATCTGATGCAGGAGCTGGTAGCACGATATCAGGCAATATCGGAAGAAAAGAAATCAGAATTTCAAGGCAAGGCAAAAGGTGAAGCCGTTGGCAAATGCCCCAGATGTGGGGCAGAGGTCAGGGAAGGGAAAGCAAATTTCTACTGCTCTGACCGTAACTGTGCGTTTACCTTATGGAAAAATGATAAATTTCTTGCCAGCCAGGGAAAGAAAATGGATAAAGCGGCAGCAAAGAAATTTCTGTCAAAAGGGAAAATCCATTATAAGGATCTGGTATCAAGGAAAACAGGAAGAACCTATGAAGCAACTGTGGAAATGGTTGATCCCGGTGAGGGAAATGTAAAATTCAATCTGTATTTTCCACAACGATAAGTGTATGACAGGCAGCCATAAGGCTGTCTGTTTTGATACAAGTAAAATGAAAGAGAGGACCTGAGCATGAGAAAAACAGGAAATTTGAGAAGAATCATATCTGGATTGCTGGCAGGGATGACGATTTTAAGTACGGTATTATCCCCGATGACAGCTTATGCAGCGGAGATGAAACCGGATGAAAAGCCACCTCTTTATGAAGAGGTAAAAGATCTTCTGGACGAGGATGAAGTGGTTACTGCAAAGGATTATGAAGTAGAGGTTGGAAGCAACTTTGATGTGAAATCAGATTATACCGGACTGGAAATCAGGGATGATAACAAGGTAAAAGTCACATTTGAAGAAGCGAAAAACGAAAATAATGAGGACTTTACCACTGCCCATGCAGACACTTACAAAGCTGTTTATTATGTGAAACCGGTCAATTCGGAGCATCCGAAGTATCAGATCAGCCGAAAATTGATCGTGAGGGAGAATACAGCGACAATGCAGGCTGAAGTTGGTAACGAAAACGCAGTGACAGAAGCAGAGACTTCTGGAACCGATCAGCAGACAGAAGATGTAGAGGAGTCAGAAGCTGATTCGGATACGGAGAACGTGGAAGAAATAACAGATGCTGAACTGGATTCGTTTAATTCTCAGGCTGAAGAATTGTTGCCAGATATGGAGGAGGATACTGAGAACACGACTGATTCAGAAACTGGATTAACTGTTTCAAATGCAATGGAGCAGGCACAGGAAACAGGAATTGACTTATATGATATGGCTCCCGGAGAAACAATTACTTTTATGGCATCTACAGGTGCCAGAAGTACACAGAAGGTATCTGTTACCAGAGGTGCCTTATACAGATATGCAGATTATGGCTATGGATCATATCTGACTTACCAATATACAGTACAGTTTGGAAATGTTTCAGCGACAGCATACTGCGTGCAGCCATCCAAACCAGGACCGGGAAGTGGCAATTACACAATCAGCAAGGTTGGAGATGGGAAAGCACTTGCAAAGGTTTGTTACTATGGGACAAAAGCTTCTGGTGATGAAGGCTTTTTCACCGAAGAAAATGGCTATGGCAATTTAAGTGCCGGAGCAAGATTTATTCTTGTACACCTGGCAGCATCTTATGCAAATGGAAGCGGTGATGCTTTTTCCGGAGCAAACAGTACCGCACAGAATCTGGCAAAAAAACTCTATAATTATTGTATTTCCCAGCCGGAAATTCCGGATGTGGCGATGTCATTTTCCGATGCAAATGTAAAAGCGTATGTTGACGGAAATTCACAGAGAACGAAAGATATTACGTTCAATGCGGATGTATTACAGACAATTACCATGAAACTTCCAGCAGGTGTGAAATTTCATAATCTGACAACAGGAACAACAAGTAAAGCCGGAGCAAGTGTTGAAGTGTGTGGTGGCACAAAGTTTTATTTGTCTGCACCATTGACACAGGTAAGTGATGTAGCCGAAAGCTGGTCTTCCACAATGAAAGGAAGCATTACAAAAGATTATTCTGCTTACAAAATCACGACTGGATCAGACACACAGGATCTTGCTTTAGTATTTGGTGAAGGTGTAACTGATGAAAAATATGTGGATTTTAAAGTTTCCTGGGTTGAGCAGGCAACGATTGAAATTGTGAAAAAGGATGATTCCGCAGATGTAAATTTACAAGGCGCTGTATTTGGCGTATATAGTGATCCTGAATGTAAAAATCTGATTACACAGATGCCGGAAACAGATAAAAATGGAAGATCTTCCGTAACAATTATCAAAACGCAGGATACGGTATACCTTAAAGAAATTACAGCACCACAAGGATATGTTGTAAATGCAACAGCAACAAATGTAAAACTTGTCGCAGGAAAGACTTCATCTGTTACAGTGGAAAATAAAGAACAGATGGCAGAGCTTACCATCTATAAAGAAGGACAGGTGCTTATTGGAGCAGATGTGAATGAGAATGGTACTACATTCCATTATGAGAACCGAAGACAGAAAAACGCTGTTTACAATGTTTATGCAGGAGCTGATATCGTAACTGCTTATGGAACTAAGATTTACAGCAAAGGCGATCTGGTCAAAGAAAACCTGACAACTGGTGAGAATGGTTCTGTTACACTGAAAAATCTGCATCTTGGCACCTATGTGGTAAAAGAGGCAGTGGCACCAGAGAATTTTTATAATGGCGGGGAAGAGAAAACAGTCACTCTGACTTATGCCGGACAGAATAAAGAGGTTGTTTTTGCAGATGTTACTTTTAATAATGAGAGACAGAAAGCAGAAGTAACGGTAGTCAAACAGGACAAAGATACAAAGAAGCCGTTAGGTGGTGGCATTTTTGCTCTTTATGCAGCGGATGATATTGCCAACGCAGACGGAACAGTAGTTGTGAAGAAGGGGACTCTGATCGAGAAAGTGACAACAGGAGCAGACGGAACTGCAAAATTCACAGCAGACCTTCCAATCGGTTACTCTTATTCTGTAAAAGAAGACCAGGCACCGGAAGGTTATGTAAGAAATACAGAGGATATTTACAGCTTCAAATTTGCTTACACCAATGACAAAGAAGCAAAAGTATCTTTCACCCATACGTTCAGCAATGATCGTGTGACTGCAAAGATCAATCTTTATAAAGTGGATAAAGAGACGGGAAAAGCCGTTCCACAGGGCGATGCTGTATTAAAGGGAGCTGTTTATGGCTTATATGCTCGTGAAGATATTGTGCATCCGGACGGAGCAACCGGCGTTATCTATAAAGCTGGAGAACAGGTTGCATCCCTTACAACAGATGAAAAAGGAAAGGCATCTGTAGATGGTCTGTATCTTGGAAAGTACTATGTAAAAGAGATCACACCGCCAACCGGATATCTGGCAGACACCGAGGAGCATGATCTGGAATGTAACTATGAAGGAGACATGACTGCTGAAGTGAAGCGGGAATGTACTTCTGGTGAGCAGGTGATCAAACAGCCATTCCAGATTATCAAAGCAGCCAACAATGGAAAGACAGATGCTGATCTGCTGGCAGGAGCAGGTTTTACCGCTTATCTGGAATCGTCCCTGACAAAGAAAGCAGATGGAAGCTTTGATTTTGAAAAAGCAACACCGGTAGTCATCGGTGAAAATGGAGCAACTGAGATTTTTACGGATGAAAGAGGTTATGCGTGCAGTATTCCGTTGCCATTTGGAAGCTACATTGTTCGAGAGACAACAACACCGCATAATTATCATCCGGTAGACGATTTCAGAGTAACCATTAGTGAAAATCATCCGAATGAGCCGCAGGTTTGGAGAGTTCTTCTGGACAAAGAGTTCAAGGCGAAACTGAAAATCGTGAAAAAAGACGATGAAACAAAGAAATCTGTTTTATCTGCGGGTACAGAGTTTAAAGTGTATGACCTGGATAACCAGAAATACGTGGAGCAGGTGACAACCTATCCAGTGATCACAACGCATAAGTCCTACTTTACAGACAGTCAGGGTTACCTGATTATGCCGAAGAATCTGAAAATCGGTCATTACCGGATTGAAGAAGTTCATGCACCGGAAGGGTACACAATCAATAAGAATTTTGTGGAGATTGCTGTAGATGCCAATACTGCATACCAGATGGATGCGGAAAGTGGTGATGCGATCATCACAGTGGATTATGAGAATCATCCGGTAAAAGGAAAACTGACCATCTATAAAAAAGGTGAGATGCTGACAGGCTTTAAGAAAGATTTCATTTATGAAGAGCAATATCTGAAAGGTGCAGAATTCAATGTCTATGCTGCAGAAGATATTTTTACACCGGATTATCAGAAAGACGAGAATGGAAACAGACAGCTCATTTATGCAAAAGATGCACTCGTGACAACGGTATCCACTGGAGAGGACGGAAAAGCAGTTGCAGAAAATCTGCCGCTTGGTGCTTACTATGTGGTAGAAAAATCAGCACCGGAAGGTTTTGTTCTGAATCCAGACAGATCAGAAGTAAGATTTGTCTATGCAGATCAGGATACACCTGTGATCGAACAGGAAGTGACGGTTGGAAATGAAAGACAGAAAGTAGCTATCAAGGTAGAAAAACAGGATGCAGAAAATGACGCCGTTCTGGAAGGTGCCGTATTTGGTATTTACAACAAGGATGATATCAAAGCAGACGGTAAAGTGATTGTGAAAGCGGATACCCTGTTACAGGAAATGACATCTGAGCAGAATGGTATTGCTTCCTGCACACTGGATCTGCCTCTTGGACAGTACTATGTAAAGGAGCTAAAAGCACCAGCCGGATTCGTATCGTCCGATGAAGTTCTGGAATTTGATGCTTCTTACCAGGGACAGAATGTGAAAACTGTGAAACTGAAAGAAGTGAAAAAGAACCAGCCAACAACCGTAGAGGTAACAAAATCCGATCTGACCACAGGCGTGGAACTGGATGGAGCTAAACTGACAGTTCTGGACAAGGATGGAAACGTTGTAGATGAGTGGACTTCGGTAAAAGATGAGCCACATGTGATCAAGCGTCTGACCGTAGGGGAAGAATATATCCTTCGGGAAGAGATTGCCCCGTATGGCTATCTGAAAGCAACCGATGTGAAATTCAAGATTGAAGATACCGCAGAGATTCAGAAGGTGGAAATGAAAGATGAAGTACCGACGGGTCTTCTGATCATCAACAAAAACGGTGAATTTCTGGATAAAGTAACACTTCTGGACAATGTGAAAGGTACTGTAGAGCATCTGTTTGAATATGTAACCGGAAATCTTCAGGATGTTACCTTTGATGTATTTGCTGCTGAGGATATCAAAGCGGCTGATGGAGTCAGCGAAGATTATTATAAAGCTGACGAAAAGGTTGGAACAATCACAACAGACTCCAATGGTATTGCTCAGCTGGGAAATCTTCCGGCAGGAAAATACTATGTGAAAGAAGTAAAAACTGCCCATGGTTATGTTCTGGATGGAGATCTGAGATATGTAGATCTGTCTTATCGTGACCAGGATACACCGGTCATCACTTACGATGAAAAATGGCAGAATGCCCGTCAGAAAGTGAAAGTAACGGTTCTGAAAAAAGAAAAAGATACAGATCGTGTCCTTGCAGGTGGTATTTTCGGACTTTATACAAAAGAGGATATCAAAAATGCAAAAGGGGAGGTTCTGCTTGAGAAAGATACACTGATTGAGCAGAAGGCGACCGATGAAAATGGACAGATTACTTTTACAGCTGATCTTCCGGTAGATGGAAAATACTATGTAAAAGAGATCAATGCCCCGGCTGGATTCGTGACAACAGAGGAAGTGCAGGAATTTACCTTTGATTATGCAGGAGAAGATCAGGCAGAAGTAAGTTATGATTTTACTTTTGAGAATCAGCCGACAACCGTGGAATTGACAAAATCAGATCTGACGACTGGCAATGAACTTCCAGGTGCACACCTGAAAGTGACAGATGAAGAAGGAAATACTGTAGATGAATGGACATCTACCACAGAATCCCATGTGATTAAGGAACTTGTGGTTGGAAAGAAATACACGATGACAGAAACAAAACCGGCAGATGGTTATGTAACTGCAGAGAGTATCGAGTTTACCGTAGAAAATACAGCTGAAATCCAGAAGCATGAGATGAAGGATGATGTTACAAAAGTACAGATCAGCAAGACTGACATTACAGGAGATAAAGAGATTCCGGGTGCGAAACTGACGATCTTAGATAAAGACGATCAGGTGGTAGAGAGCTGGACTTCCACAGAAGAAGCTCACTATATTGAAAAACTTCCGATTGGAAAATATACACTTCGTGAAGAACAGGCACCAAAGGGATTTATTCTGACTTCAGATGTGACTTTTGAAGTAAAAGATACCGCAGAGATCCAGAAAGTTGCCATGAAGGATGATACTGCGAAGGGAAAAGTGATTCTCAATAAGACAGATAAAACTTCTGGTGAACCACTGAAAGGGGTAGAATTTGAACTTCGTGACAGCAAGGGAAAGGTTCTGGAAACCTTAAAAACAGATGCTGCCGGTCATGCCGAAAGCAAACTGTATGAGATCGCAACCTTCAAAAATGGCAAATATGATGCGGCTATCAAGTACTATCTGGTAGAAACCAAAACACTGGATGGATATACGCTGGATCAGGCAAAGCATGAAGTCACATTTGTTTATGCAGATGACAGCACTCCGGTAGTAGAGGTTACTTTTAATCTGGCCAATGAGAAACCGGAAGTTCCGGAAACTCCGAGTACACCGGATGCACCGCAGTCCCATGAAGGAACAAAGGTATCTGATGCACCAAAAACAGGTGATAACACCAATATCTGGCTGCCAATTCTGCTGTTACTCATGTCAGCAGGTGGTATGACAGGATTTTATATTTACAAAAAAAGAAAATAAACAGTTGTAACTGGGAGTCTCTGCGTGAGGCTCCCTTTTTATACAAAAATTCAGTAGAAAGGGAATAAAAACTATGATGAAAACAATGGAAAAGAGACAGGAAGCAAAGAGAAATCAGGAGAGAATCTTAAAAAGAATGATGGCTTATCAGAAAAAAGCAGAGCAGATGGTCAGCCAGAAAAGAATGAACCAGCATATGATCAGAAGGGGGTAATTGCTTATGATGAACAGAAAAGAATTTTATGAATATGTGAAAGATAATGTAAAGGAATATCTTCCAGCATCTTATCAGGATGCGGAGATTAAACTGCAGGAAGTAGTTAAGAACAACGGAGTAAAACTGACAGGGATTACCATTCCAAAAGGCGAGCAGAGAACTGTGCCAACTGTATATCTGGATTCTCTGTATCAGGAGTATGTTAAGGGAAAAGATGTTAATTCCTGTGTGGGTGATGTAGCTGATATGCGTATTGAAGCTCAGGATAAAGCGGAGTTTATTGATATGGGAGTACCAGACATTTTTGATTATGAGAAAATGAAGGATAAACTGCAGGTGAGAATCTGTGACCGGGAGTGGAATGAAGAACGACTGGCAGATAAAGTCGTCACAGAACACGGAGATTTTGCAGCCTATTATGCGGTAAATCTGAAAGAAAATGAAGATGGAATCGGCAGTATTCCAGTAACTATTTCTCTGATGAACGAATGGGGAGTATCAGCAGAACAAATTCAGTCAGATGCAATGACGGCAGATAAAAATCGAGGAATTGTTCTGATGGATATGAATGAGATGGTACAATCCATGATTTTCGGTGATGAGCCAGAAAATCTTTTGCATGAAAAAATGGATATGGAAACCATAGAAAATCCAATGTTTTGTTTAACAAACCAGTCAAAAATAAATGGAGCTTCGCTGCTACTGCAGGAGGATATCAGAAAACAGATCGGGGAGTGCCTGGGAAGTGATTATTTTGTCCTTCCATCATCCATCCATGAGGTTCTGATTTTGCCGGATAATGGAATGTTTGAAGTGCCTGCGTTAAACCAGATGGTGCAGGAAGTGAATGAAACACAGGTAGAACCGCAGGAGCGTCTTTCTGATAAAGTGCAGTTCTGCGATGGAAAAACAGCTGTACTGGAAAATGCGGAACGCAGGGAAGCCCGTCTGGAAAAAGCCAAAGAAGCAGAAGCGACAAAGGAAAAAGCAGCTGAAAAAGGTGGAATCCATGGCAAACTGGAAAAAGTAAAAAATGAAATGAAAACAAAAGAGACAAGCAAAATCCCAAAGGATAAATCCAGAGATCTTGCAACTGTTTTATAAGAGAAGCTGAAAAGAGAAAATGAGGTAACGGAGAGGGATTGTGACATGCAATCCCTCAAATTTTTGTGGAGGAACAAATGGCAAATAAATTATACGCAATGGAACAGCTGACGGAGGAAGTGGCGAAAGATGCTGCTTCCAGTCCGCAGGAGTGGATGCGGTTCCTTGATACTGCATCTAGGCTGTACCGGTACACTTTTCCGGAACAGCTTCTTATCTATGCACAGCGTCCAGACGCAACCGCAGTGGCATCTATGGAAATCTGGAACCAGAAGATGTACCGATGGATCAAGAAAGGTTCCAAAGGAATTGCCCTGATTGATAATACGTCTGGACCTAAAACAAAGCTGAGATATGTTTTTGATGTACAGGATACTTACAAAGTAAGGAATCTTGGCAAAGATCCGCAGTTATGGAATCTTCCAATGGAAGGGGAAGAACTTGTTGCCGGTTATCTGCAGGTGCAGTTCAATCTGGAAGAGACAGAGGGCGGACTTGCAGAAGTTTTGCATCAGGCGGCAGTCGAAAGTGTACAGGACTGGCTTCCGGATGCCTTTGATGAAATGCACTTGGATGTAGGAGGAACATTTCTGGAAGATCTGGATGTACAGAATCAGAAAGTGGAATTTCGGGAACTAATGATCAACAGTACCTGGTATCTTTTGCTGAACCGGTGTGGTCTGGATGTGCAGGAGTATCTGGATGCAGAGGACTTTCGATATATTACAGATTTTAACCGTCTGAAAGTCATGGGACATCTTGGCAGTTCTGTGAATGAGCTTGCAAAGCCGGTGCTGATGCAGATTGGAAGATATGTGATGACAGATATGGAAAAAGATCTGAAAACACTTGCAAAAGAGAAAGAAGTCCCTTATAATGAATTTAACACGTTAATTCGTGAAAGTAAAGCAACCAACAAAGAAGATAGAGAAGAAAATAAGGAGGAACAGGAGCATGAGAGAGATCACTTACAGCCAGAACGGAGAGTATCAGATCCCGGATATCAGTCTGGAGGAGACGGCAGGGACAATCGGGAAGTACGGGATGATGCGGAAAGAATACCTGCGGAACCACAAAATCGCCAGATTCAACATTCTGACATTACAGAACAAACTGGACAGCCATCTGATGGAGATCGACCGGCAGGCGAGGCAGAAAGTAGACAATCTGATGGCAGAATTACTGGAGAAAGATCCGGCACCAGACAAGATGACAGACACAATGGCATGGACCAGACACATGAACCAGATCAAAGCACAGGCAGAGGAACTGGTGATTCAGGAGATTATCTACAGTTAAGTCTGTTCCCTACGGAAGAAGAACAGTTAGGAGAAATCAGAAAAGCGGCAGCTGCACTTACACAGCCAGCCGCTTTTTTGATTTCAGATGATGTGGTAAATGATATTCTCCGTACCGGAAGCGGGAAAGGAAATACACTTTTCCATATTACGGCAAAACTGATTGAAGGATTAGATAACGAAGACATGCGAAACTTTCTGATCAGTGAGTATGGTACTGGTGGAAAAGGATTTACTATCCATGGACAAAAAATCAGTATCTGGTATGACAGCGATGGTATTCGTATCCGACGGGGAGATTCAGCCAAAAGGAATTTTGACCGCCTAGTTACGTGGGAAGAAGCGGCAGACCGTATCCGGGATATGTATGAGGACGGAAATTATGTTTCCAACAGCATTGCCAATAATGCCATCGAAAAAGAACGGGAAGAAACAAGTCTCCAATTAGCACTCCATTTTCGGGATACCAACAAAAATCCGGATGAGCGTCTGTCTTATCAGGAATGGCAGGAAATGATCCAGGATTTCTGGTTTGAACCGGAAGCAATTCAGGAAATCTATGAGAGGTTTGAGTATCTGCAGAAAGACATGGATGAAAATCCGGGAGAATATCATCGTTGGGAAATTCAGAATAATCCAGTGTATTTTAGCCGTTTTCGTGACCTGCAGCGGGATATGTCCTGGCGGGATCAGAAACAGCAGGTAGAACGACCGGAACTTTCTTTTATCACACAGGATGAGATTGATGCAGTATTAAGAAAAGGGGGCATCATCGCCGGTGGTCGTAATCGTATCTATGAATATTTCATGGAACATCATGATACGAAAGAAGCTGCCGATTTCCTGAAAAATGAATATGGGACAGGTGGTGCATCACCTGGAATCATTGGAGCTTATCATTCAGATGCTTCCCATGATGCCAAAGGTTTGCGATTAAGTAAAGGAAAAATCGGCAATCCGGATGTAACGGTACTGTTAAAGTGGAACAAAGTGGCAGAACGTGTCCGGCAGTTGGTCCGCAGTGATGATTATCTGTCACCGGAAGAAATGGAAAAGTATGAGGAAAGACAGGAAGCACAGAGACTGGAAGAAGCACAGCAGGATCTTGATTTAGGAAATGATCTGGAAACTCCACCAGAAGAAGCAGTCCATGAAGTACAGGAAGATACAACAGAACCGAAAACAGCACAGGGGGAAGCAGAAAAAGAACTTCCGGCACCACAGGGAGAACTGGTTCCAGCAGGAAATTTCCACATTACAGATGATGAGCTTGGGCAGGGCACACCAAAAGAAAAGTTTCGTGCCAATATCATGGCAATCCAGCTTTTGAAAAAATGTGAAGCGGAAAACCGAAGCGCCACAGCACAAGAGCAGGAGATTTTGTCCCGTTATGTTGGCTGGGGTGGACTTGCAGATGCTTTTGATGAAACGAAGGCATCCTGGGAAACAGAATATCTGGAATTAAAAACCGTTTTGACACCGGATGAATATGCGGCAGCCAGATCATCTACTTTAAATGCTCACTACACGCAGCCGATTGTCATTCAAAGCATGTATCAGGCTCTTTCTAATCTTGGATTTCAGAAAGGGAATATCCTGGAGCCAGCCATGGGAGTGGGAAACTTTTTCGGAATGTTACCGGAAGACCTGAACCGGTCAAAGCTGTATGGCGTGGAGCTGGACAGTATCAGTGGAAGAATCGCCAAACTGCTCTATCCAGATGCCAATATTCAGATCAAAGGATATGAGAAAACCGATTATCCGAATGATTTTTTTGATGTCGTAATCGGAAATGTACCATTTGGGGCATATAAGGTAAATGATCAGCAGTACGACCGTTATAATTTCATGATTCATGATTATTTTCTGGCAAAAAGTATAGATCAGCTTCGTCCCGGTGGTGTTGCGGCACTGATTACCACGAAAGGAACGATGGATAAGGCTTCACCGGAAGTGAGAAGATACTTGGCAGAGCGAGCCGATTTATTAGGTGCTATCCGTTTACCAAATACGGCATTTAAGGCAAATGCCGGTACAGAGGTCAGTGCAGATATCTTGTTTTTCCAGAAAAAAGACAGTATCAGTAAAGAGATGCCTGAATGGATCAATCTGGGAACGGATGCCAATGGAATTACAGTGAACCAGTATTTTGTCCAGCATCCGGAAATGGTATTAGGAAAGATGCAGGAAGTTTCTGGTCCTTTTGGTATGGAAACGACCTGTATGCCAATAGAAGGGGCTGACCTGGAATTGCAGCTTGCAGAAGCAGTTACGCATATTAGAGGAAATATGGCACCGGCAGTAGATGTGGAAGCGGAGCTGGAGGATGTTCCAGAGAGTCTCCCGGCAGATCCGGAAGTCCGTAATTACAGTTTTACCGTTGTTGAGGATCAGGTCTATTATCGTGTCAACTCATTGATGAATCCGGTAAAAATGCCTGCAGCAACAGCAGAACGTGTCAAAGGCATGGTGGAAATCAGGGATACTGTCCGAGAATTGATTGCCATGCAGATGGAGGAATACGTCACTGACGCAGAAATCCGCACACAGCAGGAAAAATTGAACCAGGTGTATGATGTGTACACAGCAAAATATGGAGTTATCGGTAACAATGCAAACAAACGGGCATTTTCGGACGATTCTTCTTATTGCCTGCTTTGTTCGTTGGAAGATCTGAATGAAGACGGAACATTGAAGCGGAAAGCAGATATGTTCACCAAACGAACGATCAAAAAAGCAGTAGCAGTCCGCAGTGTAGAAACAGCTTCAGAAGCACTTGCCTTGTCTTTGAATGAAAAAGCAAAGGTGGATCTGCCTTATATGGCACAGCTGACAGGAAAGACAGAAGAAAAGATCAAGGAAGAACTGAGGGGCGTTATTTTTCAGAATCCTTTGACAGATCAGTGGGAGAACGGTGACGAATATCTGTCCGGAAATGTCAGGGAAAAGCTGAATACAGCAAGAACTTTTGCAGAAAAACACCCGGAGTTTACAGCAAATGTTCGTGCCCTGGAAGCGGTACAGCCGAAAGATTTGGAAGCATCTGAGATTGAAGTCCGGATTGGTGCAACCTGGATTGAGCCATCGGATTATCAGGATTTTATGAGGGAACTTCTTCATACCCCATGGTATCTGCTTCAAAAACAAGTACAGGTGAAATATTCCGAGGTTAATGGGGAGTGGAGAATTACCGGTAAAAATGCAGACAGCACGAGAAATTCACTGGCGTATGCGACGTATGGAACGGAGAGGGCAAATGCTTATCGGATTCTGGAAGATACGCTGAATTTGAAGGATGTTCGTATCTATGATAAAAGCGTCAACGAGAACGGAGATGAAATCCGGGTACTGAATAAGAAGGAAACCATGCTGGCATCACAGAAACAGGATGCCATGAAAGCGGCATTTAAAGACTGGATTTTCAAAGACCAGCAGAGAAGGGAACGGCTGGTAAAAGTTTATAATGAACGGTTCAACAGTATCCGTCCTCGTGAGTATGATGGAAGCCATCTGACGTTTCCAGGTATGAATCCGGAAATCGAACTCAGACCACATCAGAAAAATGCAGTAGCGCATCAGCTTTATGGGGATAATGTACTTCTGGCACATGTGGTGGGAGCTGGAAAGACCTATGAAATGGTAGCGGCAGCTATGGAAAGTAAACGACTGGGGTTATCGCAAAAGAACCTGTTTGTGGTACCAAATCATCTGACCGAGCAGTGGGGAGCAGAGTTTTTACAGCTATATCCGGGAGCCAATATCCTGGTGGCAACTAAGAAAGATTTTGAACCTGCAAACCGAAAGAAGTTCTGTGCCAGAATTGCAATGGGAAATTACGATGCCATTATTATCGGACATTCCCAGTTTGAGCGTATCCCAATTTCAGATGAACGACAGGAAGCGATGCTGAGAAGGCAGCTTGATGATCTGGAGAATGCCATTCAGAGTGCCAGAAATGAACAGGATGGTGGGCGGTATACGATCAAACAGATTGAGAGGACCAGAAAAACGCTGCAAGTCCGATTGGAGAAACTGAATAAAAAAGAGAAAAAAGATAATGTGGTTACGTTTGAAGAACTTGGAGTTGACCATTTATATGTGGATGAAGCGCACAGCTATAAAAATGCGTTTCTTTATACAAAAATGAGAAATGTAGCCGGGATTGCCCAGAACGAAGCACAGAAATCAGCGGATATGTTCAATAAATGCCAATATCTGGATGAGATTACAGGTGGCAAGGGGATTACGTTTGCTACGGGCACACCGATCAGCAATAGCATGACGGAGCTTTATGTCATGCAGCGGTATCTGCAGAACGGTAAACTGCAGAATATGGGACTGGGATTGTTTGACTCCTGGGCATCCACCTTTGGAGAGGTTGTTACCAGCATTGAGCTTGCCCCGGAAGGGACAGGCTACCGGATGAAGTCTCGATTTGCACGATTTTATAATATTCCGGAATTGATGAACATGTTTAAAGAGATTGCGGATATTAAAACATCTGACCAGCTGAAACTTCCTGTTCCGGAAGCGGAATATGAAACGGTAGTTCTGAAACCAACGGAACAGCAGAAAGAGATTGTAGCAAGTCTGGGAGAAAGAGCGGAAGTCGTCCGGAATGGTGGTGTAGATGCTTCGGTAGATAATATGCTGAAGATTACCAATGATGGAAGAAAACTTGCTCTGGATCAGCGTCTGGTAAATGAATTACTGCCAGACGATCCTGGAAGCAAAGTCTCTGTCTGTGCAGAAAAAAGCTATGAAATATGGAAAAATACTACGGCACAGAAGTTTGCCCAGCTTATCTTCTGCGATCTGAGTACCCCAAAAGGAGACGGCAGTTTCAATGTCTATGATGATTTGAAACAAAAACTGATGAATAAAGGGGTGCCTGAAAAAGAAATTGCGTTTATCCATGATGCAAATACGGAAACAAAGAAAGCGGAGCTGTTTGGAAAAGTAAAATCCGGACAGGTTCGTTTTTTGATTGGTTCCACAGCGAAGATGGGTGCGGGTACCAACGTGCAGGATCGTCTGATTGCACTGCATCATCTGGATATTGGCTGGAAACCATCAGACCTGGAACAGAGGGAAGGACGTATTATCCGGCAGGGAAACCATAATAAAAAAGTACAGATCTTCCGGTATGTGACGGAATCAACATTCGACAGCTACATGTGGCAGCTGATTGAAAATAAGCAGAAATTTATATCACAGATCATGACCAGTAAAGCACCTGTGCGAAGCTGTGAAGATGTGGATGAAGCGGCTCTTTCTTATGCAGAGGTAAAGGCACTTGCAACCGGAAATCCGGCAGTGAAAGAAAAAATGGAATTAGATGTAGATGTGGCAAAACTGAAACTGCTAAAAGCTAACCACATGAATAACCAGTACCGGCTGGAAGATGATATTGCCAGAAATTTTCCACAGCAGATTGCAAAGCTGACGGAAATTATTGACGGTTATAAAGCAGATATTGCTTATTATCAGGAACACAAGATACCAGATGCAGAGAATTTTTCCATGGAAATCAGTGGAAAGGTATTTACAGACAAGAAAGAGGCAGGAACAGCACTTCTGGCAGCCTGCAAGGAGATCCAGTCCTTGGATACAGCTATGGATATTGGAAGCTACCAGGGATTTAACATGCGGATTCAGTTTGATAGTTGGAGCAAAGCATTTTATCTTTCCATGAAACATGAATCCGTATCCAAAATCCAGCTTGGAGCGGATACACTGGGAAATATCACCCGTATCAATAACCTGTTGGAAAGCTATCCGGAAAAGATGGCAGAAGCCGAGCAGAGACTGGAGACGGTACAGGAACAGCTGAAAAGTGCAAAAGAAGAGGTAGGGAAACCATTTCCAAAAGAAGCTGAACTGAATCAGATGATGGAACGGTTATCGAAGTTGAATGCTCTGTTAAATATGGATGAACGGGAAGATTCGGGAAAAGAAACTAAGAGTGTTGACGCAGAAGAAAAACCGGTACGTGGCTCCATTCATGAGAAACTCCAGGTTTATAAAGAAACAAAACGAGACGGAAATGAAAAGAGTCAGGTAAACCGAAAGCGTGACTTTGGCTTGGAATAAAAAATTATCAGAAATGGCATAATCTGGGAAAAGAGAAAATTCCCTGGTTATGCCATTTTCAGTATGACAGGAGGAAGCAATATGGCGATGAACAGAATAATGGGAACAGAAGCTCAGAAAATGCAGGATTACGCAAGGGAACAGATTGAACGGGCAGAGCGAAGAGGGATTACTTTTCCAGAAGATGTGAAAGAAGATATTTTCCGGTATGCAGACCTGATCGGAGAGGAAGATAAGGTAAGAGGTTTGGTAAGAAATCTTGCCAGGGCAACAGAGCAGTCGAACGAAGAACAGGTACAGGATCTTTTATATGGTGCAGAAATGGAAATTCGTGAGCTGCCGGATGAAACGATTGGAAGACTGGAACTGTTAGATTATGGCTATACGGCAGATGATATGGTTCCCTTAAGGAAAGAGGCTGCATTAGAATATCATCGGACAGGTTCTAAGATTTATTGTTTGGGAACCGATGGCACTAAAGGGGAATATGCAAGCCGGGAGATGATTCTGGAACACAATGGTTTGTTTGGCATGGAAGCGGAAGAATGGCAAAGAAGAAACGAGTATGACAGGGATTTTGATTACGGATATAATTATACTGAAGATCCTGAATATTCACTGCAAGAACCCATGCGTGTGATTGATCGGGAGGAAGCCTTAAGATTTTATGATGCAGGAGCAAGTATTTATCTGATTACTGTTTTTCCACGTCCGTTATATGTTACAGAACGGATGGAAATTGAACGAGGTCCGGAAAATTATCAGATGGCATCTACGGATTGGGAGCGTTTTCATAACCTGGAATGGGAAATGAAGAAATATCCGCAAATTCAGTCGTTAAGAGAAGCGAATCTTCTCCTTGGAACAGGAAGGACTTTCGGCATTTATCAGATCCGGGATGGTTCTGCCGGAGAATCCTATGAATTTATGAATATGAATTTTATTGAAAGTCATGGACTTCAGATCCGGAAAGAGGATTATGAGCTTGTTTATACAGCCGATCTGCTAGGAAAGACCTCTTTGGACGATATCTATGAGCAGTTTAATATCAATCATCCGGAAGATTTCAGGGGACACTCTCTGTCGGTCAGTGATGTTGTAGTTCTGAATGATAACGGTCATGTGACGGCTCATTTTGTGGATAGCATGAGCTTTCCAGAACTGGATTCCTTCTTGAATCTGGAAGAAATCTCACTGGATGAGCTGGCGTATGAAGTGGATGATCGGTATTTTGCTATCCAGACGACAGAAGAAGGCTATGATTATTCCTTTTATGATGAAAATTTCCGCCTGATTGATGGCGGTGTTTATGAGAATCCGGAACAATCCATTGAGGAAGTTGCAGATATTTTACTGACAGAAGAAGGCTGGACTGGTGACAGAATCCGGGGAGAGTACGATAAACTCATGGAAAAGGTAGAAAAAGTAGAAGCAGAAGTAATGGAAGAAATTCAAAAGAGCCAGGGAGAGTATAAACCACTTGCCAAAGTAGAAGAACTGGAAGAAGCCAATTACAACATGATTGATAATGTCCTCAACAACCTGCCGCAAAAAAAAGAACCGTATCTGGAATATTATGCTGCAGAGTATGATGAATTTCATGGAATGGGTGGTTACGAGAAAAGTACGGATCTTTCTAAAATCGCAGCAATCTATGAAAAGTATCAGGAAGATCCGGAAAGCTCTTATAAAATCTGCGGTATGGGTATCATTTATCGAGATCCGGAGGATAGCTTATTTGATGAAACAGAACTTGGAATCGTGAGAGGGACTACTATACATGGTGATGCTCTGGATGATGTGCGATTTTTAAGAGATCAGCCAGTGGTACGAGAAGGAATCGAAAAGATCAGGGAAGTATTTCCAGATTATCGCTATATCCCAATCCACGATGTCCGGGAAGCGATGTATCCGGAGAAAATGACTACGGAGGAATTAGCTGAAGCACTGGATGAAATTGCAGAAGATTTTGATCCATATGATTACCGGGATCACATTGAACCGGGAGAGAATACGATACAGGAAGTTATGCTAGATCTGCAGAGCGGAAATATTGGCTCTTACATTTCTTATTTGAAAGATATCGTTGAGGAAGAATGTGAACAGTCTGTACGTGCAGGGGTATTGATAGAACGATTAAAGACTTATGAGCCGGAGCTGCAAAAAGAGCCGGAACCGATGGCGTATGTGAATTATTGCGAAAACCGTGAACTGATGAATCCGAGATGTCAGAAACTGGCTGATCTGGATGCCTTTGTTGCCCGACAGGATAAAGAGTGGTACGCAGACCGGAATCCCAAGACCAATGAGCCGACTATGACAGCGCAGATGTTCTTTACCGTGTATTATGCAGAAAAAGGAGATAAATTCCTGCATCATTTTAAAGGTAAGATTGATATTGGTACTGGGAATGGCGGCATTGTAAGTCAGTTAAAATTGCAGAACGAAATGCGCCTTACAGATGAAAGCTGGATTGGTTACCAGAAAGGTAAAGGGAATGAAGAATTTCAAAAGTATATGGAAGATCTGACAGATATGCAGAATCATATATTGCCGTATCTGCAGAGCTTTTGCAGTCTGGAAGAGAAAGGGGTGCAGGAGCGAAGAGAACAGCAGGTTGCGGAAAAGAGAGAGAATAGAGCAATGATGAAGCAACCGGCAGTAGAAGCGAAAAACGATAACAATGAAAGAACGGGAAGTTCTTCTCGAAACGCAAAGCAGGGAGTAAAGAAAGCATCTGTATCTGAAAAAGGAAAGAAGCCTTCCATTCATGAGCGTCTGGAAATCAACAAGAAGAAAATTCAAGAAAAACAGGGAAAAGATAAGCCGGAGAGAGGGGCTGATCGGGGTGTAAGATAAAAATTATAAGAAACATCTTGGGAGTATCTTTGGGTGGATACTCCCATGTAAGAATCAATCTTAGATTTCATAGACAATTTTAGAACGAAACTGTATAATAAGAAAAAAAGTGTTTTTGAGCAAATCAGCCGAAAGTCTGAGACGCAAAGCTAGAGGACCTGTAAAATGGTAGCCAGTTGCCACGTTTAGGAGGTATTGTCTGAAATGGCAATACTTTTTATTTAGGAAGATTTGTTACGGTACGCATAGACAATGCATTGATATACGTGAGAACGGAGGTTGACATGCGAATGGACGAGCATTTACAATCCTTAGCAAGCAAGCAAGCAAGCAAGCAAGCAAGCAAGCAAGCAAGCAAGCAAGCAAGCAAGCAAGCAAGCAAGCAAGGAGGTGTTCTATGGAATATTTAACGATGAAAAAGAAAATAGAAATTTTGGAACACGCCTTTGCAGCGGCGGTGGGAGCTTATTATAGCATCAATCTGACAAAAGATCTGGTGCCGGGAAGTATGTATCAGGTTATTGATGACACAGAATATAGCCTGAATGAACAGATGAGCTTGCCGGAAAATGCAAGATTCTCAGATGTTGTTAGATACTGGGGAAATAAATTGAGTCCTGAAGAACAAGAAAGTTATTTTGAATTCTTTTCCATATCAAATCTGTTGGCAAAGTTTCAAGATGGACAAACGCATGTGTTTCATAGATATTGGACGCAATCTGCAGTATTTGAGCCTATGTTTGCAGAACAACATATTGTCATGTACAAAGATGAAGAAAATGAAGACATTTTAGCTGTCTCTTATGTTCTTGATCTCACACAGAAATTTAAGGAAGAAAAATATAAAAAAGAACTTGAAAAAAAGCAACAGGAATTAGAAGAAGCACTTCAAGAGGCAAGACAGGTTAGAAAATTAAGAGAATTGCAGGTTGCTTTAAAAGCAGTTGATGATATTCTGGATAACATTGCATTGTTGGATAATATATCCAGTGAGGCTGAATTAAATCAGGTGATGCCGGATTTGCTTGCAGCATTAGGGCGGTATTCTGTTTCTGACCGGGCTTATATCTTTACATGGACATCGCCGGAACGTAATGTGTTGCGTATGACACATGAGTGGTGTGCAGAGGGTGTGTCCCCTACAATGGGCGATATGCAAAATTTAAAAATGGAAGATATGCCAAACTGGTCACTGCGATTAAATAATGGGGAAGCGATTATATCCAAGGACTGGGATGCCGAAAAGGAAAAGACACCGGAGGAATATGCACTGTTTGATGGACAGGATATCCATTCGCTTATTGTTATTCCAATTTTATCCAGTAAAAAATTGAATGGATATATAGGATTTGACAATCCGGAGCAGAGTAAAACAGCACTTTCTGTAAGACTCCTTACATCTGTAGGAGGACATATTGGTGGCTTAAAAGAGAATCTGTTTATGATGAAAGAACTTGAAAAGAAACAGGAATCTCTAAAAGAAAGCCTGGATGAAATAGGTAAAGAGAAAAAGATACTGGAAGCATTAAGTGTTGATTATACTTCCGTATATTATTGTGACTTGTTGAATGATACTATATTAGCTGTTAAAGAGTGTGATTATACAAACTCAGTGTTGTCAGAAAAAGATATCATCTATGGGTTACGGTCATATTCCTATCGGCTTCAATATTACTATGACCATTATGTGATCCATGAATCGGCACCGGACTTTCTGCAAAAGTTAAGTGCAGACTCCCTTCGGAAATATTTGATTAAAAATAATCGCTTTGGATATAGATTTCGGACACGCCCAAACAAAGCGGGGCAGCAATGTTTTGAAGTCCAGATTGTGCGTTTATCGGACAGTGATGGATTCAAAGTAGTTATGGGATATCGTTATATAGATGACATTGTCGCAGAACAGGAAAAGCAGAAGATTCAGTTAGAAAACGCATTGGCAAATGCTACTTTAAACAGTGAAATTATTGATTCTATCAGTAAAATATACTGGCTTATCTATCGCATGGATCTGATGACCGGAATATACGAAGAAGTTTCAGCAGGTCATGAGATGCATAAACTTACCGGAAAACGTGGAAATACAGAAGAAGTTTTTAAGGAGATATGTGGAACAATCGTATCGAAACAGCACCAGAAAATGATGGAGAAGTTTTTGGATACATCTACCCTGGCAAAGCGACTGCGGGATACGGAAAGTATTGCAATGGAGTATTGTGCATCCAGTGGCTCTTGGCATTTGGCAAGATTTATCGTAAAAAAACGTGATAAAGAGGGAAATGTCATCAATGTTTTATATGTGGTACGACAAATTGATCAGCAAAAACAGCAGGAGATTGAATATAAGCAAAAATTATTAGATACTGCTGAAGAAGCACGACGTGCTAATATCGCAAAAACAGATTTTCTGCGTAGAATGAGTCATGATATACGAACACCGATTAATGGTATTCAGGGAATGCTTGCGATCGCAGATCATTATCCGGAAGATATGGAAAAACAGAAAGAATGTCGTGATAAAGTAAAAGAAGCAGCTGGTTTTCTGATAGATCTGGTCAACAGCATTTTAGATATGAATAAACTGGAATCAGGTACAACAACACTTGAACATACCTCTTTTGATTTGATTACAGTTCTGCAGGAAGTAAATGGTGTCGCCAGAATGAATGCGGAATTAAGAGGACTGACGATTTCTGTGGATCATAGCAAGATTAAGCATAGCAAGTTACTTGGAAGTCCACTTCATCTGAAACAGATTTTGCAGAATATTGATGGAAATGCAATTAAGTACAACCGGGTAGGAGGAGCTGTCTCGTTTTCAACAGAAGAAGTTGCATGTGAGAATGGAAAGGCAACGTATAAATTCAGATGTTCTGATACAGGGCGTGGTATGAGTAAAGATTTTATTTCCCATGTATTTGAACCATTTGCACAAGAGGATTCCAGCGCAAGAACGAGCTATATGGGTACGGGACTCGGAATGGCGATTGCTAAGCAGCTTACAGAAATGATGGGTGGCAATATTGCTGTAGAAAGTGAGTTAGATATCGGAACAACATTTACAGTTACAATTCCATTTGAACTTGATTCTAATTATAAAGAAACATATGCTTTGGAAAATGTAGATTTTTCTAAAAATCTTTCCGGTCTGAAAGTGCTTCTGGTAGAAGACAATGAATTGAATATGGAGATTGCCAAGTTCATTCTTGAAAATGTTGGGATAGAAGTTACCATGGCAAAAGATGGAAGAGAAGCGGTGAATATTTTTGAAGAATCAAGAGAGAACTACTTTGATGTGATTCTTATGGATATTATGATGCCGGTAATGGATGGACTGACTGCGACAAAAACAATTAGATCATTGAAACGGCAAGAAGCAAAAACAATTCCTATATTTGCAATGACTGCAAATGCGTTTCTGGAAGATAAAAAGCAAAGTCAGGAAGCTGGTATGAACGAGCATTTATCGAAACCACTGGACGAAAAAAAGTTGACGAGTATGATTTGGAAATATACAATAGGAAAGCGACAATCATCATAGTAGGCTGGAAAAAAGTGATAATATCGTTAAATATAACAGGATTCTACCATTAAGGGGTGTACTTTCTCTGACAAAATAGATACTATAATCCTGAAAGGGGGAATAGTTATGGACCTTGTGAAAATTGGAAGATATATTGCAGAAAAGAGAAAAAGTCTTGGATTGACTCAGAGACAGCTTGCGGAAAAACTTGGTAAGAGTGACAAATCGGTTTCTAAATGGGAACGTGGAGTTTCCCATAGTTAAAGATACCACACCAAATATGATGAACCCACGCTTATAC
>OCAT01000510.1_pt1 | contig 31347 bp, 20 predicted proteins | sample 1538311 | NCBI WGS metagenome assembly OCAT01 (sample SAMEA2580287, study PRJEB22360) | human gut metagenome | biome: human gut; feature: human-associated habitat; material: faeces | place: Denmark | collected 2008/2010
CCTGACGCGGGTCGCGGGAGTACGGCTCGTCGGTCAGCGGGTCGACGATGGAGAATGCCACGTCGAGGGTCTTGTGCTTGCGGAACGGATCGATGAATGCGGTGGAAACGTCCGGCACCAGCTTCATATCGGACTCGTTGATGGCCTGGAAGCCTTCCACGGAAGAACCATCGAACGGCATGCCGTCGGTGAAGGCGTCCTTCAGGAATTCGCTTGCCGGCACGGTGAAGTGCTGCTGAACACCGATCAGATCGGTGAAGCGAACGGAGACATACTCAATGCCTTCCTTGTTGATAAGGGCCTCAGCATCAGCCTTGGTTTCAAGTGCAGTCACGGGACCGCTCCTTTCGAATAAGTTACTTACAGGCTCTTAGTCTATGGTCGCGCGTTTCGCTCACTCGCCATTTGGGTTACGAGAATGTTTCGTAATGACATATTCGAGGTGTGATTTCGCGGAAAATCACGATTCGATTGTTACGAACAGCCACGTCCGCCCCTTCAGAAGCGTTCATTTAATGGACAGGCAGCATGAAAAAGGTTCCGATCGTATGAATACGATCGGAACCTTCCGTGACATCATGCGGGTGCTATGACCGTCAGCGGCCGCGCATGGCGCGACGGCTGACGCGCTGCGGATGCATCGGGTCGACGCCCTTCGGCACGCTCATGCCGTTCTTCAGCTGCAGAGTGCGCAGACGCTCGTTGAGCACCGTGAGCTCGGTCTTGGTGAGCACGAAACGAGTCCTCGGATGGATGGCGGCCATCAGCTTGTTCTTGTGATGGGTCGGCTGGTAGCTCTTGAACTTGAGCAGCGTCTTGCGCACGTCCTTGAGGCGGGTCTGGTTTGCGCCGGTGCCGACGTACATACGGTAGACCGGGATTTCGGAGCCGGCGGTCACGCCCTTGATGCGCTGCTCCTGACGATCCATGGCTCGCTTGACGCGATTGTAATCGCCTTCGCCCAGCAGATAGATGCCGTTGTAACCGGTACCGCGCCAGATGGCGTCCTTGGTCTTCGGGTCAATCCACACCGGTTCCTGGGGGAAGTTGAAGCCGGCCTTGCTGATGTTGCCGAGCACGCTTACTGCGGCACCGGGACGACCTTCGATCTTGGCGTAGCCGACCTTGTCGGCACGCTTGGTGAGCATCATGGTGGCGAACAGCACGCCCAGCATGACGGCAAGAATCATGAACAGGATCCAGCTGAACACATGCCACTTGAATATGACGCCCAGTACGACGAACACGATAATCGGTGCCACGAACACGCCACCGCACAGCCACGGAAGCGCCTTATCCTCAGCTTGGGTGTATTTGAAGATCTGGATGATCTGGCTGATGGTGCCTTGCTTCTTCTGCTTCTTTTTCTCTGCTTTATCTGCCATCGACTTCCTCGCTTGACGGTTCGGTTACACACACTGGGACGATAGTTTATCAGGAACCATGCCATTTATGGTGCGACTGCGCTATTCTACTCCGCCTATCTCGTATGCAGCGGGCGTCCGTCCGCTTTCAGCAACGCCTCACCGAGCGTCTCGCTGAACGTGGGATGCGGGTGGATGAGCCGTGCCGCATCGGCAAGCGGGACACGGTTGCCGACCAACTGTTCGGCTTCCGCTATCAAATCACTGGCGATTGGGCTGACGATGTGCACGCCCAACACCACCTGCATATCAGGATTGTTCGCAAACGCACCGCTGACGACGGTCATCGATCCGCCTTCCCCGCTCATCAGCATGCGCGCGTTGGACAGCATCGGGTATGCCGTCTCCTTCGGCTCGACCACGTCTTCGCGCGCTTTTGCCTGGTCGAGCGTCAATCCGACGCTTGCTGCTTCGGGGAAAGAGAACACCACCTGTGGCACGGTGTCGTCAATCACGGGTTTTGGATCGGCTCCGGCGATTTTCTCAGCGATGGTGATGCCTTGTTCAAAGGCGCGGTGGGCCAGCGCATGACCTGGAGTGATGTCTCCCAGCGCCCACACGCCATCAAGGTTCGTCCGTCCGTATCCGTCGACGGTCACGTATCCTCGTTCGTCGAGCTTCAGGCCGCTGGAGCGGAACCAGTCGGCGTCGGTATTGGGCACACGTCCGATGGCGGCAAGCACCACTTCGCCGTAAGCGGTGCGGTCCTCATCGGAATCGCCCTGCCGATAGTGCACAGTGGCCCCTAGGTTCGCGCCAGTGTCGACACGGTCCACCGCGGTGCGTGCGATCACGTTCACTCCCCTGCGTTTCAGCTCACGTGTCAGCGTCATCGAAGCACGGCGTTCCCATGTGGACAGCACGCGGTCCTTACGAATCAGCAGTGTCACTTCGCAACCGGCGGCATTCCACAGCGACGCGAATTCCAATGCCACCGCACCCGCACCGATAATCACCGCGCTGGAGGGCAAGGTATTCAGCTCCAACGCCTGGGTGGAATCGATCAGCGCGCCGGCGAACGGATTTCCAGGCAACGCAAGCGGACGCGATCCGGTTGCCAACACGACGTCGTCGGCATCGATCGCAAGTTCCGTTTCAACCGGTTCGAACACGCCGGCTTCCACGGACCGCGATACCTGCGTCTCCCCCTCAGCCGGCGTGACACGTACTGTATGCGCGTTCTGCAATGCCGCGCAACCGCGGAATACGGTGACGCCGCGATGCGCCAGCAGGCCCGTCAGCCCTTTCGTCATCGTTTCCACGGTGGAGACGCGGAAATCACGTAATCTGCCGAAATCGATGCTCTGCAGCGTGGCGTTGATGCCCATGCGTTCGGCGTTATGGATGGTTTCGACGCTATGCACGGCGGTCAACAATGCCTTCGATGGGATGCATCCGCGGTTGAGGCATGTGCCACCGAGCGTACCGTCACGTTCGATCAACGCCACCGATTTGCCGAGTTCCGCGGCACGCAGTGCCGTAGAGTAACCGCCGGGGCCGGCTCCGATGATAGCGATGTCGAAATGCTGTTGAACCATATTGAATCCCAATTCGTTCCTCATTGATTCGTTTGCACGCACGTGAAGTGAGCTTTTGTTCGATGCGAGCAATCGTTTTCCATGGTAATGGAAAAGCCGTCAGTTGTTCGCTGACGGCTTGAAAAATCACCGGCGGTTCTCGATACCGATCACTCCGGCCAGTGTCCACGCTTCGGGTAACGAGGCTTCGGAAGCCTCCAACGGCGAATCTGGATGGCACGGCTCCACGCATAGGAACCGGAACGCATGCCCTTGGCCACGGACTGCTCACCGAATTTCTCGATGAGCTTCTTCTTGAGCTTGTGCCACATGACCGCCACGTCGATAATCACGGCAAACAAGTAGACATACATGATCAGCATGAGCGGCAACGCCAATGCAGGCCACTTGTAGGTGACGACCATGGATCCGATCAGGATTATGAACGCGACCGGGATGAAGAACTCGCCCAGATTGAAGCGGGCATCGACGTAGTCACGGATGTAGATGCGCCACGGCAGACGTTCCGACTTCGGCATGTGGTTGATGTCGCCACTTTGCATGGCATCGTATTCGGCGTTCTCACGTTCGCGGATGCGGGCCTTGGCCGCCTTACGGCTGGCGTCGCGATCCTTGGGGACCAGCGGACGGAGATTCTGCGCCTGGGCGTCCTTGCGCTTCGGGGTCGGACGGCCCTTGCCGGAGGTCGGCTGTGCAGCCTTGCTCTCGACGTTCTCCTGCGCCGGTTCTTCCTTCTTGGTAAACAAACTCATGCCTATAGAGCGTAAGGTGACGTATCGACGCTCGATGCCGCCCGCGGTGCCGTCTGCGTTGCGGTTCAAGCTGCGATTCAAGCTGCGGTCGGACGGTCTGCAAAGAACGGATACAATGGACATTCGTCACACGATATTCAATCCGCGTAATACACACGCATATATAGGGAGCATCAAGGATTATGACAGCTTTAGGAGCCGAAGAGATTCGCACGCGCGTCGAGTCGGATTTCAGCCGCATCGTCGACGTGTTGAACCAGAAGATCGCCTTGCAGTCGATTTCCGCGAAGGGCATCACCGCGGACCATATGAAGCGTTCCGCGCAATTCGTGGCGGACCTGCTGCGCGAGGTTGGTGTCGATACGAAGGTGGTGCAGTCGCACAATCCCGACGGCACGCCGGGCGCTTGGGAGGTCATCGGTTCCAAAAACGTCAGCGAGGACGCGCCGACGGTGCTGCTGTACGCGCACCATGACGTGCAGCCGGTGCCGGATCCGAGCGTATGGAACACCGACCCGTTCGTCGGCACTGAAATCGACACGCGTCTGTACGGCCGCGGAGCCGCGGACGACGGCGGTGGAATCGCCATTCATTCCGGTGCGCTGAAAGCGCTTGGAGACGATCTGAAGGTGAACATCAAGGTGTTCATCGAAGGCGAGGAGGAGATGGGTTCTCCGAGCTTCATTCCGTTCATCGAAGAGCACCGGGACGAGTTCGCTTCCGATGCGATCATTGTGGCCGATTCGGGCAACTGGTCCGCTGAGATTCCGTCGCTGACCACGTCGCTGCGTGGCAACACCGATATTGATGTGCATGTCAAGGCGTTGGAACATCCGGTGCATTCCGGCCAGTATGGCGGCCCGATTCTTGACGCGAACACGCTGGCTGCGATGTTGATTTCCTCCATGTACGACGCCAATGGCGATTTGGCCGTGCCGGGCGTTGCGTCCGAGGAACCGGTTGGCGGCCTGCAGCGTGATATGGACGAGGCGACTGTGCGCGCCGACGCGGGCATCGTCGAATCGTATCGTCTTGCCGGCACCGGTTCGCTCGCCGCGCGTCTGTGGACGAAGCCCAGCGTCACCGTCATCGGGTTCGACGCGCATCCGGTGGAAGGATCCTTCAACGTCATCTCTCCTGAAACCACGTTCCGTCTGAGCTTGCGCACCGCGCCGAACCAGCGCCCGGAAGAGGCCCAGGAGGCGTTGGCCAAGTTCATGGTGGAGCATGCGCCGTTCGGTGCCGAAGTGTGGGTCGACAAGCTCGACAACGGCATGGGCTGGGCCATGGATCCGAACGCTGAGGCCACCAAGGACGCCATGGACGCCATGGAGGAAGCGTTCGGTGTGGCTCCGGTCAACAAGGGCGAGGGTGGTTCCATCCCGTTCATTCCGGAATTGCAGCGCATCTTCCCGAAGGCGCAGGTGCTGGTCACCGGTCCGGAGGATCCGAAGGCCAACGCGCATAGCCCGAACGAGTCCATCAGCCTGCCGGCGTTGAAGAACAACGTCATCACCGAAGCGTTGCTGCTGGATAAGCTCGCCAAGTAAGAAGCCGTGTAAGGCTTGCCGAAATAGGATAAAGCTCTCTGTCATACGATTCCGATTGGAACGTATGACAGAGAGCTTTATCATTTAGCTGCCGATTGGGGAATCATCATCCATTAGTTGGACACGTTGCTGAATGCCCAATGCCAGTAGCCGGTGTAGTATGCGGTGGCCAACGCGATTGCCGGCACCGCGATGCAGATGGCGTAGAACAGCCAGTCGACCGCATGCAGTTTCGATTCGCGCGCTTGGCTTCGTGGCGCGTCGGATCCGAATCCGCGCGCTTCCATGGCGGTGGCGAGTTTCGTTCCACGTCGGATGGATACGACGAGCAGGCTGAATGCTTGCGAGAAGACGCGTTTGATGGTGCTGCCGTCGCCGAGGCCACGCGAGCGGCGTGACTGGCCGAGTGCACGCCAATCGTCCTGCAGCAGCGTGAACATGCGCATGCCGGCAAGGCCGCCGTATACGAAACGTTGCGGCAGGCGCAGAATCTGCACGAGTCCGTCGGCCAGATCGGTCGGGTCGAGTCCCAAAGCCAGAATCACACCCGGCACGGCGATTGCGGCGACACGTAGGAATGTGGCCAACGCCAGATAGAGCGATCCTTGGGAGATGACGATGATGCCGCCCAGATTGGCCAGCACCGTGCCGGATGTCTTGCCGTACAACGCCACGGAAACGAAGCTGCCTGTGGCCGCTATCCATACCGGCCATGTCTTGCGCAAGACCGTCCAGGGAGCCACTCCGCCGATCCATAACAATAGCATTTCCAAACCAAACGCCACGGATGCCGAAACGACATCGAGGGTGAAGAGCATCGGAATGCACAGGATCAACGCACCGATGAAACGGCTTACCGGGTTGATTTTCGCCACGAACCATGACGGTGACGCCGGCTTCGTTTCGTTACGACGTTCCTTGTGTGGCACCACGGTAATGGTTTCGAGCTTTTCATTGCCGTCGCGCCCACTGTTTTTGTTGGTTTCGAGCATGTCACTCCCCCTCTCTGACCAAAATACGGCGTGCGCCCAGCGCTTCGATGAGCGGCTCATCGTGCGTAATCATGATGACCGCGCAACCTTGGTCGCGCGCACCGGCGATCAATTGGACCATGCTGGTCCACGTGGTGAAATCCTGTCCGAATGTCGGCTCGTCCATGACCAGCACTTTTGGCGCGGCAGCCAGCATGGACGCCACGGACAGTCTTCTTTTCTCACCGCCCGATAGGGTGAATGGATTCGCTTTGGCGAAGCGGGAAAGATTCAGGCGTTCCAACAGCCTGTCGGCGATGGAATACGCCTCCTCGTCGGTTTTGCCCATGGATTTGGGGCCGATGGCCACCTCGTCTCGCACGGTGGATGCGGCGAACTGGTGTTCCGGCTCTTGGAACACCATGCCGATACGTCCCAGCAAGTCGCGGCTTTTCCATGTGATCACATTGTTTTCGCGATGGGGAGGTACCAGATCGTCCGCCATGCATACACGTCCTGCTATCGGTTTGAGCAGTCCTGCGAGAGTGAGTCCGAGTGTGGATTTGCCCACGCCGTTTCTGCCGGTCAACGCGGTCACCTCACCGGAATGGAATTCGAGGTCGATATGCTCGCCGAGCGGGAAATCATAGCCGAAGCTCAGATCCCGCGTGTAAAGCACGACGTCCTGCGGTTGCCGGATTTGTTCCGGTTTGGGCGCGTGGCTTTCGATGGTGCGGCCCGGCACCCACGCACCGCCGTCGGCAAGCACCTGACCCATGTGGCCGAACACTTCGTCTGGAGTGCCGTCGGCGATTACGCCGCCGACGTTCGAATCGGCTTCGGGTTTGCCCAGCACGATGACGCGGTCGACCAGGTCGAGCCACACGTCGATATGATGTTCCACCACAACCAACGTCTCATGGGTTTGTTCGAGGACGTGGCGGACAGCGTCGTGCACTTCCTTGACACCGTCCGGGTCAAGGTTGGCGGTCGGTTCGTCAAGCAGCAGCAGGCCAGGGTGCATGGCCAGCACGCCCGCCAAGGCGAGGCGCTGACGTTGTCCGCCGGAAAGTCCTCGTGTGGAGCGGTCGAACGCCATGTAGTCGAGCCCGACGATGTCAAGGGCGGCTCGTGCCCGGTTCCAGATTTCATCTTTCGGCAGGTTCAGGTTCTCGCAGCCGAATGCGGTGTCGTCTCCGGCACGTTCGAGAATCGTCTGCGAGTCCGGGTCCTGAAGCACCAGCCCGCAACGTCCGCGCGCTTGTCTGGCGTCGACGCCGTCGATGAGCAGCTCGCCTTCCTGCTCGCCTTCGTCATCTCCACCGAGCACGCCGGCCAAACCGGACATCAGGGTTGATTTGCCTGCGCCGGAAGCGCCAAGCAACAGTACCCGCTCCCCCGGTTTGATGTCGAAGTCGACGTGTCGTAGCGCGAAATCCTTACGTGAGGCGTGTCTCCATCCCCAATCATGTGCGGTCACGCCGGCCGCTGTTGTGTTCTGAACGTCAGTGGTCATTCGTCGTTCTTTCTTCTGATTGTCATGCTGTTGTTTCGTATGCCGTTGTCATGCGATGCGCCATCACAAGAAAATCCCGCACCACCTTGATGTGATGCGGGATTTGCTTGCATCGGACAATCAGACCAGTTCCTGCGTACGACCGGATTCGAAGCGGTCGAGCACGCCGGTCTTGGCGATGGCCACCTGCAGGAGGTACATCACCGCGCCGGCGAGCACCGCGCCGGAAATGGCGGAGGCGATCAGGTAGATGCTGACGCGTAGCGCGCTCCAAGCCGGATTGGTAAGCCAGTAGTACAGGCCGCAGCCGACGCCTGCAAGTGCGCCGGAGATCGTGGTGGACAGCAGGTCCCACTTCTTATAGGCGAAGATGGCAAGACCGATTTCGGCGCCGAGGCCCTGCACGATGCCGACGATCAGCGAGCCGCCGACGCCCCACTGGTTGCCCATGGTGAGTTCGAGCGCGGCCGCGAGGGTTTCCGCGAACAGTGCGGCTCCAGGCTTGCGCACGATGATGGCGGCCAGAGGGCCTGCGAACAGCCAGAAAGCGTTAAGCAGGCCTTCGAAGCCTGGAGTCACCGCCTCGAAGAGGGCCAGCGGCGCGGTGCAGACGATGTCCCAGCCCCAGAAGATCACGCCGGATGCGACGGCGATGATGGCTGCGACGACGATATCGACCACGCGCCACTTGTTGTTGTGTTTGCGAACTGCGGAAGACTGGTTTTCTTCAGTCATGGGATATGTGCCTTTCTCTTTTCGTCAAGGCACGGGAAATAGAGAGACGTCCGTGCGCCGGCATTACCCGGTATACGTTCATACGGTTGAAGCGGTTGCTTCCTCTCAGCCATTCGGCCCCCGTGTCTGCGCCTGATATTACACAGGACCCACGATTTACGTCGGTTTTGTCTCATAACGGATTCCGTATTCCGTGGCTGAGTCGCATTCCGATGTGTTGTTTTGGAGGAACGCTCCAACCGTATGGTGATTTTATTGAGGCAGTCTCATCAGCGATTCGGCAAGATTCTTGAATGTTTCTCCGATACCGTCCGACCGCAACGCGCCCTCTTTGGTTAGGACTGCGGGCTGGCCTGCTTCGCCGGTTTCGCGCAGTTCAGGCTCCAATGGGAGTTGTGCGAGCAGTGGCACTTCATAGCCGAGGCTGTGGGTCAGCTGTTCGGATACGCGTGCGCCGCCACCTTCGCCGAAGATACGTAGCTTCTCGCCTTTGTGCTCGTAGTAGCTCATGTTTTCCACGACGCCGCGAACTTTCATCGGCACCTGCAATGCCACCAGGCCGGATCGTACCGCGATGTCGGAGGCGGATGGCTGCGGTGTGGTGACCACCACCAGTTCGGCGTTCGGCAGTGCCTGTGCCACGGAAATCGCCATGTCGCCGGTGCCGGGCGCCAGGTCGAGCAGCAATACGTCCGGCTCGCCCCACCATACGTCGGATAGGAATTGCTCCAAGGAGCGTTGCAGTCTTGGACCACGCCATAGGATGGCTCTGTCCGCGCCGGCGAACATGCCGATGGAGATCAGTTTCACACCCCATGCGGTGACGGGCATGAGCATGCCGTTGAGGTTCGTGGGCTGTGATTGCACGCCGAATAGCCTGGGCAGCGAGAAACCGTAGATGTCGGCGTCGATGGCGGCGGTATCGTAGCCGAGCGCCGCGAATGTGGCTGCCAGATTGGCGGTGACAGACGATTTGCCCACGCCGCCTTTGCCGGAGGCGATGGCGAAGATGCGGGTTTTGATGCCGGGTTTGTTGAACGGGTTCTGTTTACGTTCCGCTTTGAGGCCGGCCACCAGCTGGGTGAGTTTGTCTTGGCTCATGGAGCCGACTTCGATGCTGGGAATCAACGTGGCATCGGGATAGGAGGCGACCGCGCCGTTGATCTGGTTGGTGATGGTCTGCGACAGCGGACAGCCTTCCACGGTCAGTTCGACCCGCACCCGTACGTCGTACGTGTTGGTTTCGCCTGCCACTGGCGTGGCGTCAATGGCTGCGATCATGCCCAAGTCGGTGACGGACCTGCCCAGTTCGGGGTCAATCACTTTGCTTAGCCGTTCGTAGATGCGCGCTTCGATGGTGCGCTCGTCGCTCATGCTTCCTCCTTATGCCGCGTACCACAGTAGCGGTTCGCGGCACGGCTTGCCAGATGGTGTGGCGATTATTCAACTGTTCCTGTGTCGAGCAGCTGTTTGAATTGGTCTTCGTTGAGCATGGGGATGCCCAGTTCCTCGGCTTTTGCGGCTTTTGAGCCGGCATTCTCGCCTACGACGACCCAATCGGTTTTCTTGCTGACGGATCCTGCGGCTTTGCCTCCGCGCAGAACGATGGCCTCTTTGGCGGAATCGCGGGAGAATCCTTCCAACGAGCCGGTGACCACGACCGTTTTGCCTGCCAATGTCTGTGGTAGTCCGCTGGCTTGGGCTTGTCCGACTCCTACGCCGGCGGCCTTCCATGCGTCAAGCACGGCACCGCGCCAATTGCCCGGCTCACGGGCCGCGGTGAACCATGTGACTACGGATTCCGCAATTTCCGGACCAATACCGTCGATTTGGGACAATTCGTCCACGCTGGCATGTTCGATGGCATCCAACGTACCGAACGCGCTGGCGATGGTGCGTGCGGTGGGCGGTCCGAGCCTGCGGATGGACAGGGCCACCAGAACGCGCCACAGGTCGGCATGGCGGGCTTTGTCCATTTCGTCGAGCATCTTGCGGGTGTTTTCCGCCGGACGAATGTACACCGGCTGCACGCTGGACGTGTCTCCACGGGATACCTTGATTTCCTCGCGGATCACCACGGCGTCATCCGGCACCACGTATTGCGGATATTCCGCGGTCTCGTCGATGTCGGCTTCCTTGCGTTTGCGGGCGGCGGTAGGCGCGGTCCAGAATGCGGGCACCTGATGCCATAATCCGGATCCGCCCACGCGTTTGCGCACTTTCTTGATCTTGCCGTTTGACCCGACGGTCTCGTGGATTTCGATGATTGGGGCCTCGCGCCAGACGCGCACATCCTTGAGGTCTGCGGACGTCAACGAGAACAGCCCGGCCTCGCTGGACAGCACAGGTGTCTGCATGGGCGGCAGTTCCAGTCCCGCCACCGTCTCGTACGGTTCAGGCTCCTCACCGGGTTTCACCACGATTTCGGTGATGTTCGGCGCATACGTGTCGATGGAATCGGGCCTGTCCTCTTCGGGATTCGTCAGCGCAATGGCTGATTGGTCGCCCAGATGTTCGATATCGAACGCCTTGCGGGACGCCAGATTGATGATCCGCTCGGTCAGCTGCGCCGGGCAGGATTCCACGTTCGGGCAGCGTATATCTTTGTCTCCCTCTTTGGCGGGAGCGAGTTCCGCGCCGCAGCTCGGGCAACGCGTGGGCATCACGAACCGGCGGATCTGGCCCTCACGTCCCTTGCGTCGCTCCAGCACCGGACCGACGAGCTCGGGAATCACGTCTCCCGCCTTGCGCACCACCACGGTGTCGCCGATGAGCACGCCTTTGCGTTCCACTTCAAAGGGGTTGTGCAGCGTGGTACGGGATACTGTGGAACCGGCCACGTACACGGGTTTCAACACCGCCACCGGAGTCACACGTCCGGTGCGCCCCACCTGCACAGTGATGTCAAGCAGCTCGGTATTGACTTCTTCCGGTGGATATTTGTAGGCGATGGCCCAGCGCGGCGCACGCGATGTGGCGCCAAGGGAACGCTGCAATCCCAAATCGTCGACCTTCACGACGATGCCGTCAAGCGCGTGTTCGATGTCGCCTCGGTGTTCGCCGTAATAGTCGATCATGTCGAGGATTTCCTTGAACGACGTGACCTCACGGTTGTGCGGAGAGACGGGCACACCCCATTTCTTATACAATTCGTAGGCTTCGGATTGGTCGTTGACCACATCATGGCCGTTGCCAGCGTGCCCCGCACCCCAACGCAGCGATCCGATGCCGTGCGCGTAGAAGCTCAGGCGACGGGTTGCGGTGATACGCGGATCCTTCTGTCTCAGGCTACCTGCGGCCGCGTTGCGGGGATTGGCGAATGGCGCGCGACCGGCGTCCTCGTTCTCGGCGTTCAGCTTGTTGAAATCGTCCCATCGCATGAACACTTCGCCGCGGATCTCCACGAATTCGGGAATGTCTTCCTCCGGTCCGGCAAGGTTCTGCGGAATGGTGGAGATGGTGCGCACGTTGAGAGTGATGTCCTCGCCGGTCACGCCATCGCCTCTGGTCAGACCCTGTTCAAGCACGCCGTTGCGGTAGATGAGGTTCAGCGCAAGACCGTCGATTTTCACCTCGCAGGTCATGGGCAGTGGCTTCGATTCGGGCCAATCCAATCCCCTGAGCACGCCGTCGTACCATTCGCGCAGCTCCTCGATGGAGAACACGTCATCGAGGCTCATCATGCGCGATGGATGACGTACGGAAGCGAAGTCGTTGGAGAACGTGCCGCCCACGCGATGGGTCGGTGACTGCGGTGAGTCAAGTGATGGGAACTGCGCCTCAAGCGATTGCAGGCAGCGCAATCTTGCGTCATATGCCGCGTCGGATGAGACGGGGGCATCGTCGATATAGTATGCGATCTGGTCTGATTCCACCCATGCGGCCACGCGCGCCCACAGCCTGGCCGCGGCTTCGGCGCTCATCGAAGCCACATCAACCTTGTCGAGGCGCATGGCGTCGGCATCGGTCGGCTGCAACGCGGCAATCCAACGTTCGCTGCCCGGAGTCAGCGAAGCCAGCCCCTCATCGGCCACGACGGCCGCGGAACTACCGTCGCTCTCCGGCGCGTCGAAATCCCATGCCAACTGTTCGGAATCATCACGATTCGTCATTGTCACCGCTTTCCCATCATTTCCGCCATGCCGCGCGGATGTCCACGCCAGCACCGATTATCGCACAAATGTTCGACCGTTTTGTTAGTTGTTCAGAGAGCGCAGGAACTGCACCTGCACCACGTCGGCACCGTCATGGTCTTCGTAATCCATGCGCATCGCGGCCACCGACAGGGTGCGTGCGGGCACGAACATGCCTTTGTCCACGCAGACGCGGGCCGCTTGGTGCATCAGGGGCGCGACCGGCGTGTTCGGCCATACCGGCAGTCCGGCGTCGGCGAGCACGTGGATGGCTTCCTGCACGTTGGTCGGCACCGGAATGCACTGCGATTGCGCTCTTCCGATCAGTTCCTGCAGTTCGCTTTCGAGCATGGCGATACGTCCGGGGGCGATCTCCTCGCTCATGATGTATGAGGCGGCGGCAAGGTCGAAGTGGTCGCACATCCATTCCGCATAGGCGAGGCGATAGTAGGCAAATGAGGCGTCTTCCCGGTCAAGCGCGACGTTCAGCGCGTTGAGGCATGCCGCACGTGCCGGATCCCAGTCCTCGGCACGCCCCAGCTGCACGGCGAGCTTGAGGTGCGACAGCGGGTATGCGGGGGCGTAACGCACCATGGCGTTCAGATGCGGCAGCGCGGCATCGACGCCTTTGACTTGGGCGAGCAGGTCGGCAAGCTCCATATGCATGTAGAACAGGTTGTCGGGAATGAGCACCGTTCTTTCGCCTTCGGTGGCGAACATGCGGTTGTAGATGACGCGTTCCGCATATGAATTGAAGTACCGCGGCACGCCCGGATTTTCAGCGAAGATCCGGTCCATGCGTTCGAGTGTGGACTGGGCGGATTCGATGGCCCGCTCGACGTCTCCGGAGAACAGCATGTCTCGTGCCTTCAGACGTTCGTCATCGAGGGATTGCGCCAGTTCGAATGAGAAGTCGGGCGTGTCTTCGCCGTCGATCAGCGCGCTGGTGACCTGCGGTGCCAATTCGGTCAATTCCGGATCGGATATGGAATTGATGATGTCCATGGCCTGTTTGGCTTTGGCCACCGATTCGAGTCCGTCGCTTTGCGCAAGACGATGGAACTCCCCCACGGCGCGCTGCAACAGGTCGACACGCTGGATGGACAGGCCCATCATGTTCTCACAGCCGAACAACTGCGCCGTGCCGTCATCAAAACGGATGTCGGACAGTTCGGGTTCTTCTTGGCTTCCCGCCGGTGAGAATCGGCTGTCACGAAGGTCGAAGGCCGCATCGATGGGTTTGAGCGCGCCTTTGCCGTCCACGTCCATTTCGGCGTCGAACATGCGGTATGTGGCGGTTGGATGGGCCAATCCGTCAGTGTCGAGCCGCTTCAGGAACTCGTCGCGGGCGAAGGTGACGGTCACCAAGTTGCGTACGGTCGGGTTTTTGCGCAGCTGCGCCATCGGATCGTCGGCATCATCATCGAGGTAGGTGTCGTACTCCGTTTTGTCGCTGGCGTCGTCCCGCATGGAGGCGTCGTCATCATCGGCGCGTCCGTCCGGTACCGCGAACGCCATTTCGTCGAAGTCGATGTCTTTCATCAGGTCTTCGAACTGGCCGTCCACCGTATCGTCTCCAGTGCCAACGCTATCCGAGCCAGCCGAATCGTCGGAATCGATTGATTCGGATGAGATATCGGTGGTTCTCGGAGTGACGGGCCGAGCCGGATCGCCATGGTAGTCGCCGTCCTTTGGAGCGGCTTTGGATCCGGATGGCCTCATGTCTCCGGTACGGATGCGTTCGAAGGCGCTTAACGCCTCGCTCATCAACTCGCTGATGGCGGAATCCTGTTCGGCTACGGCCTCTTCCAGACCAATCGAATCGATGTGCATCGACACGCGTTTGACATTCGGATCGGCTCCGAAGCTCAGCGCGGCCATCATGAGTCCGACGCGCAGATTGTAATCGACGCTCATACGCGTGCGTTCGACGTCGGTCAGGTCGATCCACGCGCAGCGCGATACGTCGTATCGGGTGAACGGCATCATGGACACTCCAGCAGAAGTGAAGCCGATTGCGACTTCGCCGTCGCTGAGGTCGCACCGGAAGTCAACGTCGAAACGGTATGGCAGACGCAGGCTGCGCAGCAGACGGGACATGGTCTGCCGGTACACCCATTCGGAACCTCCGTCGGCGCCGAAATCGCCTTCCAACACGTTGTTCTTGGTTGATTCGGCGACTTCACGCCGGAAGTCGGCCGCGATATCCGCCAGTCGGCTGGCGGCCTGGATGCCGTCTTCCCGGTTCGGGTCGAGGATCGCGCCGAACCGGTCGTCCGGTTTCAACGCGATCAGCGCCGGATTCTCCAGCAGGGCGAAGTCGATCTGCGCGGCTTCGGCACGCGTCACCGTGTTCTCCGTGGGGAGAGCGCCGATGCGTGCATTACGTTCCAGCCATGAGCTGACGGCGGCGAAGCGGTTGAGGTTGCCCTCGATGTTGAGGGCGCACAGCACTGCCGAGAACGGCAGGGAGGAATCCCATGCGAAGAAGTAGCATCCGGAATAGCTGGATGTGTACAGGCGCAGCGGTTCCGCTCCGTGCACAGCTTCGAGCCCTTGATCGGTATCGAGCGCGTGGGCTTCGCGCATCAGATCGGCGAAGTAGTCTTCCAGGCCGGAGGCGCGCATGCCATGCGACCGGGCGCTCATGGTGTCTCTGATGGACCGTCGGATGGCGCCTATGGGCGCTTCGCGGTTGAGCCTGCGGAAAATGTTGCCGGAACCGAAACCGACGAGCAGGCCGTTCATCTGTGGCAGCATGTAGGCGGCGAAGAACGCGATGGTGATGGCGTCCCGATATTCGAGGTCGAACCGCATATTCGCTGGCAGGTTGGCGCGCATTTGCTCAAGCGTGTAACGGCTGCCGGTTTTGAGCCATGAGGCGAGCCACATCATGCGACCGCCCGGCATGCGTCCCACGACGCCGCCTTGCGTGGCGCGCACCGTTTTCGGATTGCGGCTGGCCGCATGGCCGAGTCTTGGACCGTCCGCCAACGTAAGGGTTTCCTCTTTGACGAAGACGAACCGCGGTTCGAGTTCCTGCGTGTCCATGTCCGGATCGGTGCCGGCGAAGACACGCGCTTTGCCGTCCGCGAGCGCGATTTGGGCGAAGTGGTCGCTGTCGGTGAACAATCCGATGGAGAAGGCATGGCCGTGGGTCTGCGGCAGTTGGGCCCATCCGAGGCGGAATCCTCCGGGCACGCCTTCGAATCCGTCGATGACGTGTCGTTTGATGAGCGGATTAAGCCGGATGGCGTTGCGGGTCAGTTCGTCGACGATGTCGTCGGGCTTGTCAAGCGCCTTGCCGAAGGGGTTGGCGTGGATGTGGCGCGGCGTGGCCTGGTTGACGAGTCGCCGCACATTTTGCCTGACGCGTTCGAGCATGGTCCGGTTATGTTCCGGTTGGCTGGTCGGGTCTGATGGTGTGCGGTGAGACATGTGTGCCATTCTTTCAATCCAACGCGACATGAAGCTATTAGAATAATGACGTGACTTTTTCGAAGCAGCGTTTTCAGGCACGTCGTCGTATGTGCGCAGCCATTGTAGTCGCTTTCGCGGTGATGGTGGCGGTCGAGTGCGTGTTGTGCAATATGCCGTTTTGGCGTTCCTTGGCCGCATCGGGTGATTCCGCCGCCGCGTACAACATGCTGGGCCCTGGGCTCGAACGTACTGACGAGGGGTTGTTGAAGGTCACCGATCCGACGCAGGCATATATGCAGGTCGATGCGGATGGCTCGTCGGAATATGTTCGTATGGACCCGGTGTCTTCGAAGGCGTTGGATAAGGCAGCCAGACAATCGGAGCAGATGTTGCGCACGGTTCGTGTCCGTCCTGATGTCAATCGCAGGGCCGGTACGGTCAGTTCGGTGTCGGTGTCTTCGCCGCGTTCGCTGTATGTGCATGCGGCGGCTGCAGGTGGTTCGGTGTGCGTGCGGATTGTCGAGCCGAAGGGTTCGCTGATTCCGTTTGATGCGGTGCGTGCGAATGTGCGTGTACCGTTCGCGTTGAATCCGTTGCGTATCGGCGTGATGGTGGCCGTGTTGGCGATGGTACTGGTGTGGAGGCCTGGTTCGCGGTTGTGGCGGATGCCGTTGGATACGACGAGTGTGAGGCAGCGTGCGTGGCTGGGGGCGCTGCTGGCGGTGCCTGCTGTGGTCACTTGTGCCGTTGTGGTGTGGCAGCTGGTGGAGGCGGCTCCGTTGAGCTTCCATACGAAAGGCACGTACACGTATGATTTCGACCAGTACGATTACGTGGCAAGGGCGCTGCTTGATGGTCACGCGTGGTTGGATTTGGATGTGCCGGATGCGTTGCGTGACGCGGCGGATCCGTATGATGTGGCCACCCGGCAGCGGTTGCTTGCCGATGGCGTAAGCCCAGTGTATTGGGATTACGCGTTCTATCAGGGGCACTGGTATTCGTATTTCGGTGTGGTTCCCGCGTTGTTGTTGTTCCTGCCGTATCGGGCGGTCACATCGTTGTTCGTCGATGGCGGGCTGATGATGCCCTGCGGTGCGGCCGTGCCGCTGCTGATGCTTGGTTTTCTGGTATTCGGATGTCTGCTGGTGATTCGTGTGATATCCCGAATTCGTCCGAATGCGCCGTTGGCTGCGGTCAGTATGCTGTGCGTGTTCATGCTGTTGGCTTCCAATGGTTTGTATCTGTGGTATCGGACGAATTTCTATTCGGTGCCGATCGCCGCCTCCCTGTTTCTGAGCGTGTTGGGATTGTGGCTGTGGTTGGGCGCCGCCAAGCGGGTGCCGGTGTCAGGCGATCGGATTCGTGAGGTTGATGGCACGCAGTCGTTGTCGTTGCCCCATCTGGCTGCAGGCTCGATGTGCATTGCGGCCAATCTGGGGTGCCGTCCGCAGTTCATTCTCGTGGCGTTGCTGGCTTTCGTAATATTCTGGCCGCAGATTCAGTCGATTTTCCGTCACGCCTCCAATGATTCCTCCATTCCCCATATGTCGGTCTGGCGTCTGATGCGCACGCCGTTGGCCGCATTGCTTCCCGCGTTGATTGTGATCGTTCCTCTGCTGGCGTACAACGTGGTCCGGTTCGGATCACCGCTCGACTTCGGCACCTCATATCAGATGACGGTCACGGATATGACCAGTTATCGGCAGCCATTGTCGAATCTTGCGCTGACCGTCTCATATTACCTGTTCCTGCCGTTGCGGTTCACGGATGCGTTTCCGTTCCTCGCCGTCAGTCCGGCGCCTCTTCCCACTTGGGGATTTACCGAGGCAATGCCTGGCGGCTTATTCACGATAGCTCCGTTGACGTTGGCCGCGCTGGCCTGCCCGTTCCTCTACCGGCGTATGCGCAAGGCCGGGCGCACGAACACATGGCTGTTGTTGACATCTAGCCTGGCATTGGGATTGCTGCTTGTGGTGCTTGACTCCCGCATGGCCGGTTTGGGATGGCGGTACATCGCCGATTTCGGATGGCTGTTTGCCTTGGCCGCGTTGCCTTCGTTGCTGATCGTGCTTGATTGCGGCAAGCCGCGTCTGCGTTGGGTATGTCGTGCCGGATTCCTCGCGCTGCTGCTGTTCACGCTGGTTGTCGCGCTGATGTCGTTGTTCCTGCCCGGGCGTGACGATGAGATGTTGCGCAACAATCCCGCCCTCTATCTCGACGTGCAGTCCTGGTTCATGTTGGGTTGACGTCCGACATAAGCTACATCCAGTAAAAATTCAGGTTTCTTTCCTGATTCATATAGCAGTTTTTCCGGTTTGCTCTGAGTTTCATCGGCAATCATAGTGATTGTCATCATTGTTGCTTTGAGTTATGTTCCGGGGGTCGCCGACCATGAAACCGCTTTCGCCGCCACGCAACCATCCTCGGGCCGCACGTCGGATGCCAAAGGCGACATCGTACTGCTCACCACCGAACTGGGACGCGACGACAACGCCGTGCAGGACCAGGTCGTCAAACTCGATGCCGAAACCAGCAGTGTGGCGCGACTGTTGGATTTCGGCAGCCTGTTAGCCGATTACAAGGCGTCCGCCACGCATGCGGGCACGGACGATTCGGATGAACTGCCGGTGGACCTGCGCGCGGTTGCGCCTGCGGTTCGTTACAATCGGCGGTATGGGTTTCTTCGATTCGCTGTTCGCCGGTAAACATTCCACACCGGCTTCGTCCGTCACGTTCCATCTCGACCAGGCCGCCCACATGTACGAGGACGGCAATATCGGCTTGGAGGCCACCACGCTTGATATCACACCTGACAGCAAGCGTGTGGCGATAATCGGCTTGAACGGCGCAGGCAAGACCACGCTGCTGAAGTTGCTGGACGGAGCGTTGGCCGCCACGTCCGGAACGGTCCGCATCGAAGCGGACGGTACCGCATACGACCCCGCCGTGAAACGCGATCTGAAGCATGTCGAGGATCTGGTCGGCCGCGTGCGGCGCGAAGAGATTCCGAACGCCTACTACAAGGCGGCTTCGATTCGTGAGGCGATCGACCTGCCGTTGAAGAAGCACAAGGTGCCGGAAAGCGAACGTCAGGCGATCATCGGCAATCTGTTCGCGCATTTCGATCTGGCTTCCGTGGCCCGCGAGCCGGCCTCCGCTTTGGATAGCGAGAAGCGGCATCTGCTGGCGATCGCGGCCGCGTTGAGCTTCTCCCCCGCTGCGATCGTCGCCGACGAGCCGACCAAGGGATTGGACGAGGTGGCGTCGGCGCGCGTGGCGAAGGCCCTGTTCAGCTATGACAAGCAGGTGGTGTTCGCCACGCATGACACGGATCTGATCGTCCGTCCGGAATATGCGATCGGCCGCGTGCTCGTTGTCGACGACCATCGTGTGGTGTTCGACGGCGCGCCTCGTGAGGCGGTCGATTTTTACACGGATTTGGTTCGTTCGAAGTATGAGGCGGCGAAGGGCGACAGGGCGTAGAAGAGATTTCGGACTCGGCAGTCCGTTCAGCCGATCAGTTCGTTGACGGTGTCGATCACCACGTGCACGTTATGCCGGAAATCGTCCGGTTCGGGCAGTAGTGAGATGGCCAGATAGCCGTTGGAGGTCATGTCGAAGAAGTAGCCGGGCTGTCCGGATACGCCGTGGCGTTCGATCATGTGCAGCACCAGCTCGTTCTCGTCGAGCACGCTGGGCACGCGCAGCAGTACGTTCCATCCGCCTTCGGCACGCAATACGCTGACAAGACCTTGCTCATCCGCGTCGAGCATGGCATGCAGTGCTTTGAGATTGCCGCGCACACGTTCCTGCACGCGCGCGGTCTGCGATGGCGCCGCTTCAAGCAGTGCGGGAATTTGTTTTGCGACGATCTCGCTCATGGGCAGATAGTCGTCGGCGATCACGTCGAGACGACGCTTGGCTTCCGCCACGTCTTCGGCGGGACCTGATACCTGGATCCAGCCGACTTTGGCATGCGGTGCGGCGAGCATTTTCGAAAAACCGTCCAACGCGAATGTGAGCGCGCCACGCTCCCCCGCGAGTCGTGCGTTGCCTTCGAATGGTTCCAAATCGTAATCGTAGAACACTTCGTCGGCGATGATGGCCACGTCGTGGTCCCGGCACAGGCGGACGATCGCCTCGCGTTCCGACGGTTTGACGTACGAACCGGTCGGATTGTTGGGGTTGATGAGCACCAGCGCGCGGATGCGATTGCCGTCCGGGCCTTCCAGCGCGGTTTTCAGTTCGGCCACGTCGATGTACCAGGAGCCGTCGAATCGTTGTTGGTATTCGATCATGTCGACGCATTCGAGGCGTGCGATCGATTCGATGAGCGGATAGCCGGGTTTCGGTGCGAGCACGGCGTCACCGGCATCACACAGCAGTTTGATAAGCCACGAGTAGGCTTCGGAAGTTGAACTGAGGATGTACAGGTCGTCCGGCGAGCAATGGCCGATTTCCTGCATGTCAAGGAACGCGGCCAGCGCCTCACGCGCGTAGCGTTGGCCGCGCGGGTCGGCGGAGTAGATGTCCGGCACAAGATCCGGAGCCAGCGCGTGCCGTGTCGGATTGGAGTCGTTGAGCTTGCCGAGCGGTCTGCCGGCTGTTTTGGCGGTGGCTTCCGCCTTGGCGATGGGATTGAGCTCACTGATGTCGACTCTTGAGGAAAAACGCATGCTCTCCACCCTACTCCATGGACTGCCGTCTTCCATCTGCGGCACATGGAACAACGAAAAAGGCCGTCCGACGAATCGGACGGCCTTGTGACAACCTAATCGGTCAACACATCACTTCTGCTTGGTGCTCGCGTAGTATGCGGCGCCGATGATGCCGGCCTCGTTGTGCAGCTTGGCTGCGACGATCGGGGTCTTGATGTCGATGTACGGCAGGAACTTCTCGGAGACGCGGGACACGCCACCGCCGACGACGAACAGCTGCGGGTCGAAGTAGAACTCCATGAGGGAGTAGTACTTGGTCAGGCGCTTCGCCCACTTCTTGTAGCCCATGTCGAGCTTCTCGCGGATGGAGGATGCGGCGTACTTCTCCGCGTCGCCCTTGCCCTTGAGCAGTTCCAGATGGCCGAGCTCGGTGTTCGGAATGAGCTCGCCGTTGAAAATCAGCGCGGTGCCGATGCCAGTGCCCAGCGTGGTGGCGATGACGAGGCCATCCTGGCCCTTCGCGGCGCCGAACTGCTGCTCGGCAAGACCGGCGGCGTCAGCGTCGTTCACCACGGTGACCGGACGACCGCAAGCTTCGGAGAACACTTCGGTGACGTCCACGCCGACCCAGGACTGGTCCAGGTTGGCCATGTAGCCAAGCTTCTCGCCCACATGAATCGGAGCCGGGAAGGCGATGCCGACCGGAGCGGACTCCGGAACCTCGAAATGCTCGAGCTGCTGGCGAACGATTTCGCCGACGGCCTTCGGAGTGGACACCTCCGGGGTGAGGATCTTCAGACGCGGTTCGGCGAACTCGCCCTTCTCGAGGTTAACCGGGGCGGCCTTAATGCCGGAGCCACCAATGTCAACGCCGAATGCCTGTGCAGTCTCAATCATCTTCAACCTCTCTATCAAGGTATGTTATGGGTGTATTCGAACCGGTACGTATTATGGTAACTCGCAACATGCCCAAAATCGCGCGCGACATGCACAAATGGTGAGAACGATTGCACAAATTGTAATACTTAACCGAGTAAATATTTCATCGCCTGTTTTGCAAACGATTCGTCCCACGTCGGTAGAGGCTCCGACGTGGGACGAATCGTCAATCGCGTGATCGCCGCGCGTTGGGAAACGCGTGGGCCACGGTGTTACTTCAGCGGCGGCATCGGCTGCCATTCCGGATCATGCAGCAGCTTGCGCGAATCCCACCATCCCTTGGCGATCTGAACGATGCCGGTCTTGAAATGCTCGCGGTCCACCATCGTCAGTCGAATCACTTCCTTGACCGCGGTCAGCACCGTACCCAGACCGAACAACAGCGGACGGTAATCGCCGTACGTCATGAAGTATCGGGCCATGTAGCCGCGGTTGCGCATGATGTGGTAGCGGTTCATGTCGGAAGTGGAGTTGAGCTGGCGCACGCCGGCGATGTCCCAATTGCCGATCTCGCGCGTACGGCGCAGCACCACGTCGGGCACGACGATCGGATTGGTGACCTTGCTGGCACGATAGCCGTACATCGTGTCGTCCCAATAGATGAAGAAACGCGGGTCGGGCAGACCGATCTTCTCGACGATGTTGCGGCGGAACAGGCCGCCTTCGAAGCACAACGTGTCCATCACGCGATAGCCAGCCGGGCCGAACGCAGCCGGTGCGATCGGGTTCGGAATGCCGAGCGGGACGATGAAATCGTACTGCCAGTAGAACGGACCGCCATCATAGTCGTAGCGGCTTCCCTGAATCACGTCGTGCCGATCGGTCCACTTGGCCAAGCGCTCGATGCCTTCCGGCATGACGGCGACGTCGTCGTCCATGACCCAGAACCATTCGGCACCCAGCTCGTACGCCTTCTTCACGCCTGCGGAGAAACCGCCCGCACCACCGAGGTTGTCGGTCTGCGGCGCGTAGACCACGCGGTTCTCGTTGCCGGACAGGTCGGCCACGGTGGTGCCCCACTGCGCGGTGAGTTTGGCGCTGAATTCTTCGACCATGCCATGGGTCTTGTCGCTGTGCTCGTTGTCCACGACGATGATGCGCCACGGGGCGACGGTAAGCTTCTCGATGGATTCGAACAGGGTGGCGAGCAGCTGCTGGCGCTTGTAGGTCACCACGACGATAGCCAGCTTTTCGATGGTCTTCTTCGCAACTTGCTTTTCAGTCATACGTTCCATTCTTGCACCGGCCCTCAACCACACATCGGCCATGTTCGATATGGAGCCGAGCACGGGCATAATCCGCGACAAATATGGACAGAACCTTGCACGGCACGAACTTGTTTGCCATAATGAACCGCGTATGCAGGGGAATCCGTATGACGGATTGAGATGGGCGTGGACGTCCGAACCCTTTGAACCTGATGGTTGACACCAGCGTAGGGAGGCATGGCCATATGGCTGATGTGATTTCCGCAACCAATTCCGATTCCGCGTTCGACGCTTCGAAGGGCGTCACGCGAACCAATCTTCCCCCATTCGCGCAGCGGCTGCGCAAAGCCGCCGACCTCGTATGGGAGGAAGGCTACAGGCAGCCGTTCATCCGCGAACTGGGCGAAGGCACTCTGCCGCGCGAGAAGTTCGCGTTCTATCTGCTGCAGGATTTCCGTTATCTCAACGACTACGCCAGAGTGCATGCTTTGGGACTGGCCAAAACAGACGATCCGGAGATCATGGCGTTCATGCTCAACGTGCAGAACGGCGCGTTGAATGTGGAGTCGACCGTGCACCGCACGTATCTGGCCAGCTACGGCATCACCGACGAGCAGATGAACAACGTGCGCCAGTCGGCGTTCGCCCGCGCGTACACGTCGAACATCCTTTCCATCGCCTATGGCAAGGGTATCCTCGACATTCTCGTGGCCGTGCTCCCCTGCGCCTGGGTGTACGCGGATTACGGATATCGTCTTGCCCATGAATTCGCCGACACGCTCGATGTGAACCAGTACAAGAGCTGGGTGGACATGTACAAGACCGACGAGTTCTGGCAGGGTTCGGCTTGGCTGATCGAGCATATCGAAAAACTCGCCGCCGAGGTGAGCGAGGAACGTAAGCAGGAGCTGGTCGATATTTTTGTGACCGGCGTTGAGAACGAGTACATGTTCTGGTCCAGCGCGTACGACATGCAGTACACGTGGAAGCCCGAATGGGATCAGGAGAGCTGATTCTCCGGCACGCTCTCTTCCGATTGTTTATTTCCATATGAAGCGGCCCGCCTTCCGATTGGTTCCGGAGGGCGGGCCGCTTCTCATATAACGTTCGGCTCGCTATTCGCGCACGAGACGAATGTGCTCCACGTCGTCACGCTGGGAACGACGGTAGAGCACGAAACGGTTGCCGATGACCTGCACGAGTTCCGCGCCAAGCTGTTCGGCGAGACCTTCGCCGGCCTCCTTGGCGGTCAGGCCGGAACCGTCGAGCACGGAGCATTTGATGAGCTCGCGCTTCTCGATGGTCTCGTCCGCCTGTTTGACGGCGTTTTCGCTCAGATCGTTCTTGCCGACCTGGATGAGCGGATTGAGTTTGGTGGCCAGGCCGCGCAGCTGCTTGACCTGCTTTTTGGTAAGTGCCATATGTGTTCCATTCCTATCTACAAATACCCGCTCAAGCCTAGCGTGAGGACGGTATTTGCCCATCCGCCCGCAACGCACCGGTCATAACAGCACGCCCAGCACGACCAGTGCGACGAGATAGACGAGCATCACGATCGCCACGGCCACGTCCATGCCGGTGACGCGCATGACACGCCAATGCGTGCGCGTCGCACCTTCCTCATAGCAGCGCGCGTCCAAGGCGAGGCTCAGGTTGTCGGCGTGGCGGATGGCTGCGGCGAAGACCGGCACGACGACCGCCACCATCGCTTTGATGCGTACTACGAACGAACCTGTTTCGACGCTGCCGCCGCGCGCCGACTGCGCGTCGATGATCGCTTTCGTTTCCACGCCAAGCGTCGGCAGGAAACGCAGGGCGAGGCTCATCACCAATGCCGTCTCCTGCGTGTGCAGGCCGAATCTGGCGAACGGTGACAGCAGCGATTCGAACGCGTCGGTCATGGCGGTCGGTGTGGTGGAGGCAAGGAACATCGCTCCGATGACGATGACCACGGCGAACCGACATGCGTAGAGTATGGCGATGCGGATGCCGTCATCGGTGATGGGAATCGGCCCGAGGCTCGCCACCGTGGTGCCGGTGCGCACGAAGAAGATGTTCAGCAGGCCGCAGAAAACGAACAATGCCAGGAACACACGCACGGAAGCGGCCAATCGGCCTACATTGATGCGTCCGGCCGCGGCGATCACGCCGGTGAACACCACGGCAAGCAGCAATTGCCAGAATGAGCCGATGGCGAACGCGGAGAACATGAGCGCCAATGCGGACAGCATGCCCACGCGCGGATCGAGGCGTTCCAACAGGGTCCGCCGCTCCCCCACGGTCGCGGTGTCCGAGCCGGCGGCGTCCACGGATGGTTCCGCATCCGGCTCCTCTTCGCAGGTGGCTTTCACTGTGGATTCCGTGGATTCCTTAGAGTCCGCACGTTTCGCCGGCTTGCCCAATATGATGGTACGGTCGGCAAGCTCGTCCACTTCATCCTGCGAATGCGAGATGAGCAGTATGGTCACGCCGCGTGATTTGAGCTTGTGGATGAGCCCGTGCGCGCGTGCGGCGGCCTCCTCGTCAAGACCTGCGGTCGGCTCGTCCAGAATCAACGCTTTCGGCTCGCATGCAATCACGCCGGCGATCGCCACCAGTCGCTGCTGGCCGCCTGACAGGTCGAACGGCGAACGGTCTCGCAGATGTTCGATATGCAGCAGCCGCATGGCCTGCATGGCGCGTTCCATCGCCTCGGACGCATCCAATCCCAGGTTGGAAGGCCCGTATGCGACGTCTTCGGCCACGGTGTCGGCGAACAGCTGCCGTTCCGGATGCTGCATGACGTAGCCGACCGTACGGCGCAGCCTCGCACGGTTTTTGCGATTGAGGGGCTTCGTTCCGCCGTTCGCCTTCGCAGTGGCCACGGCGATGCCGTCGATGACGATCGAGCCTGTCGTGGGTTTCTCCAACGCGCACAGCATGCGCGCCAATGTGGTTTTGCCGGCGCCATTGCGTCCCATCAACGCCACTGTCTCGCCTTTGCCGATGCTGAACGACAGGTGGTTGAACACGTCACGTTCGGCGTCCACGTAACGATACGATATGTCGCGTGCTTCGATGAGCGTTTCGGCGGACTCATCATCAATGCGTTTCGGCAGGCCCACCGATTGAACCGGCATCCGAAGCCGCTCGTCGGCGGGGCCATCGCCTACGATGTGGCCTGCTTCCAGCTGAATCACACGGTCGGCATGTTCCAACTCGTCCGCATGGTGCGTGACGAGAATGATGGTGGTGCCGCGGTCCTGGAGTTCGTCCAGCACCCGCATGATGTCGGCGCGCCCTTGCGGGTCGAGCATGGCGGTCGGCTCGTCGAGCACGAGCACATCGGAATCCATCGCCAGCATGCCGGCGATGGCGATGCGTTGTTGTTGGGCGCCGCCCCCGCGCGGCCGGTCCGAAAGCAATGTGGTTGTTGGCCGCCGCTCATGCGCGTCGGATCGGAAGCGCGATAGTCGCTCATATCCACGGCGTCCAGCGAACCGGAGATGCGCAGGCCGATCTCATCATGCTCAATCGCAAGATTCTCCGGTCCGAACGCCACGTCGTCTTCGGTGACGGTGGTGACGATTTGGTCTTCGGGATGCTGGAACACCGCGCCTATGCCGCAACGGGCGGTTCGATACTCGTCGGCGTGCGCGCCGGACTCGTCGAACACCACATTGCCTGACAATACGACATATCCCTCATCGGGAGCCACCAGTCCGGCGATGACACGTGACAGCGTGGATTTGCCCGAACCGTTCGGTCCGGTCAGACAGATGCGTTCGCCACGGCGGATGTCAAGGCTCACACCGTCAAGCGCCCATGTCGCGCCGCCATCATAGGTGAATCGCACATCGCGTAACGTTATGATCGGCGCATTGGTCGTAACCATAAAATCTTCCTTCACCAGCACTGTATGGAATTCTCGGGGAAAACAAGACGGAGGAACCCTCCAGCGGATACGGACGGTCCCTCCATGTTCATTTCAATGGGAACAAACGAAGCTCAACGGTTCAGCAGGTTGGAGATCGGCTTGTAAATCAGGAACGTGACCACGCCGTGGATGGTGAACTTCAACGCGTTGAACGGCAGGAGCGCCGGCACGATAAGCGCCACGACCTGCGCGGTGGTCATGTGCGCGTAGAACGGCGTGACGATGATGTTGCCGACGATGGCGACGGCGAGCGCCACGACAGCGCCGACGATGATGCCGATCAGCGCGCCCTTGCGCGTCTTGTTCTTTTTGTAGATGAGCGATGCCGGCACGGACAGGGCCAATGCCACGAGCACGGCCATCAGGGTGCCCCATGGGTTGGTGAACAGGTGCGGCACGAAGCCGAGCACGCTGACGATGACGGCTGCGGCCGGTCCGAACGCGAAGCCCGCGACGAGGCAGACGATGCCGGATGGGTCGTATTTGAGCCACTGCACGCCTGGGATGATCGGGAATTCGATGAAGCTGACGGCCATGGACAGCGCCACGAACAGCGCGTACATGGCGATGCGTTTGGTGGACCAGCGGCCGGAGTCGGCGACGCCTGTGGAGTGCGCGTTGTCCGGACGGGTCATCGGTTTGTCTGCGGCCTGATCAGCTGCGGTATTGGAGGTATTGCTAGGAGAGGATACACTCATGTTGAGCTCCGTTTCTTCCATCCGGACTGTAACCGTTGGCCCCGGATTCTCACCGGATCAGCCGCTTTCGCGGGTCGCGGGCTTCGGTATGGGGCCGTTATGAATGCCGGTCGTGCCGTTACCGCCAGTAAGGATTTTCACCTTCCCTGAAACTTGCTTGTCCATATATACGCCCGCCATGCGATATGCGCAACCTGCGTTCCGTTTTCGTCTTGCGATTCGGAACGCAGTCTGCGCACGCCGCGACAGCGGGCATGTTATGACAGCAGGCCGAGCAGATCGTCCTTGCTGAGCGTGCCGACGCCGCCGGATGCGGTGCCGTCGGTGAATTGGCGCGCCAGCTTGTTTTTCTTTTCCTGCAGTTTCAGGATGCGTTCCTCGATGGTGTCTTTGGCCACGATCTGGTATACGTTCACGTCCTGGGTTTGGCCGATACGGTGCGCGCGGTCGGTTGCCTGGTTCTGCGCGGCGGCGTTCCACCATGGATCGGCGTGCACCACCACGGATGCGCCCACGAGGTTCAGGCCCGTGTTGCCGGCTTTGAGCGAGATGAGGAATACGGGCACGTCATTGCCGTTGAATTCGTCGACCAGTTCCACACGGCGTTTCTTCGGCGTCTCGCCGGTGATGGTGTAGTATTCCACGCCTTGTTCGGCGAGTCTGGTACCGATGAGTTCGAGGAACGAGGTGAATTGCGAGAACACGAGGACCTTTTTGCCTTCGCCCATGCATGTGGCCACGAGTTCGACGATGGCGTCGAGTTTGGCGGAGGCGTTCTTCGCGTCGGCGTATACGAGTCTTGGATCGCAGCAGATTTCGCGCAGCAAGGTGAATTCGGCGAGGATGCGGATCTTCTTGGTGTTGAAGTCGGCGTCCGACGCCTTGGTGAGCGTGGCGCGTAGCCGCTGTTCGTGTGCGGCGTACAGTTTGCGCTGCTCTCCTTCCAGTTTGACGGTGAGCACGTTCTCGAATTTGTCGGGCAGGTCGGTGAGCACGTCTTTTTTCAGACGGCGTTTGATGAACAGTCCCACCAATGCCTGCAGTTTGTCGGCCATGACGGAATGTTCCGGACCGGGAGCCATGATCGGCTGCTCGTATTTTTCGCGGAATTTCGTATAGGTGCCGAGCAGTCCGGGCATGAGGAAGTCGAAAATGCTCCACAGTTCGCTCAACCGGTTTTCGATTGGCGTGCCGGTCAGAGCGAAGCGATGGTCGGCCGTGACCTGTTTGACCGATTTGGCCACCTTTGTGGCATGGTTTTTGATGTATTGCGCCTCGTCGAGCGCCATCAGCGCGAAATGGCAGGCTGCGTAATCGTCCACGTCGCGACGCAGCAGATCGTAGGAGGTGATCACCACGTCGGTGCCGTCGTACGTCGTGGCGCCATTCGTCGTAGCACCGTCGTTCTCCTGCGATTGCGCGGCCACCGTCGCGATGGCCTTGCGTCGCTGCGCTTTCGTACCGGCGACGACTTCCACCGTCAGATCGCCCGCGAATTTCTCGCATTCCGCGGCCCAGTTGTAGACGAGCGATGCCGGGCAGACGATGAGTGACGGACCGTTTCCTTTGCGCGCTTCGATGAGCGAGAGCAGCTGCACGGATTTGCCGAGGCCCATCTCGTCGGCGAGGATGCCGCCGAAGCCCTTGTCCCACAGGGTGGACAGCCATTGGAAGCCCTCCACCTGGTATGGGCGGAGCACGGTTTTGAGCCGTTCGGGCACTTCGTAGCGTTTCGGATCGACGATCTTCACATCGTTGACATAGTCCACGAACGAGGCGCTTTTGCCTTCGTCGTCCACTTGGGAGTCCAGCAGGAACGCTTGGTATCCGGGGATTTTGATGATGCCGGAGTCGAGCTGTTTTTCACTCAGGTCGAGGTCCGTGGACACTTGGTCGAGCTCATGCAGGTCGGCTTCCTTCAAATCCACGAACGTGCCGTTCTTGAGCCGATGGTAGCGGCGTTTTCTGCGGTAGGAGTCAAGCAGCGCGCCGACTTCGTTCATCGGCACCTCGTCGGCGATCGGTGAGATTTCAACGAGGTTCGAGTCGATGGACAAGCCGACCTTCACCGATGGCGGGTTGGGCTGCATCATGCCATCGAATGCCGCCGTGGAGAAGACCTGTCCCACCGATTTGAGGATCTGCACGCCGTCGGTGAGCATGAGCAGGATAGCCTGCTCGTCCTCTTCTTTGACGCGTGCCACGTCGATGGAGCTCCATGTAGGGCACAGCTGGCGTACCACCTGCACGGCGAACGATTCTCGTGACAGGTCGCGTTTGACCTGCGAGGCTCTTGAACGTGAATCGGGGTTAATCACGCCGCGCAGTTCTTTGGCGGTGGGCACCAGTTGGAAGGTGAAGTCGCCGTATTTCGCCACCGCTTCGCAGGTGATGCCGTACAAATCGCGGTCCAGATAGAATTCGATCCGGCATTCGGTTCCCACCGCTTCGGTCACTTCCTGCGGAATGTCGAATCCGATGCCCGCTTCGGTGAGTTTCGGCACGATGGTTCGGGCGAACATGGGCCAGTCGTTTTCGGCGATGAACACGCCGTCCGGATCGTCGGAACACAGGTCAGGCAGCACCTGCAATGCCGGGCGCAGTTTATCGGTGCAGCGGAAGAGCCCGTCGATGCCTATCCTGTCCGTCGCCGTGGAATCGTCGGGACGTTCGCGGCTGAAAACGTAGAAGCCGTTGCGTCCGTTGATGACATCGGAGATGCTTTGGTTCGATGTGATGCGCACGCCCGACGCGGTGCCCTCATGCACGAAGGACGCCTTGAACGTGAAGGTGGGGTCGCCTTCGACAATGTCAAGGCCGAACGGCTCGCCTCCTTCGTTGGCCATGTGGATGCGGCTTGGCCCGGATTCCTTGGTGCGTTGGAAATCCTCGATAAGCAATCGTCTCAGCCCGTCACCGTCCGACGTGCGCAGGAAACCGCGGGCCTTCGACTCGTGTTCCTTGTATTCGTCCTGTGTCACGGCGTGGAACAGGTCGAGCAGGTCGCATGCCTCCCAATCGGTGAGGACGAGTTCACGGTCGACGCGTACCGCTTCGCCGTAATAGTATCCGTTTTGCAGTTGGGCCGCCGTTCTGGATGCGATCACCTGCTGCAGGAAGCGGTATAGCTTCAGCGAGAAGGGGTCGAGCATGTCCGGAGTGTGGGTGAACGCGAGTTTTTTGCCATATGACTCGTATGTTCCCGTCCGCATGTCGGCCACGAATCTTGAGATGTTTTTGAGCGCATAGTCGGCGTCGCCGCATCCGATGCGCAGGGACAGGCGCAGGGCGTCATGGCCGTTGATCAGCGTGGGCTCGAGGTACACGCTTCCCGGTTTGACGTCGACCGGCGCGCTTGATTTGCGTTTCGGTTTGGCGGCTCCCTGTCCGGAGGCGCCACGTTGTTCCTCAATCAATCGGCTTTTCGCGTTGATGATTCGTTTCAGCACGTCGAGTTGGGCGTTCTCGCCGGCGTTGTTGCTTTTCGCATCGAGGGAGCGCATGTAGTCGGCGAGGGCCCGGGGTGTTGCGGCTGCGGCGTGGAATCCCCGGAATCGTTCCGGCTGCTGCAGGAACAGCAGCAGCATGGCGGCTACGTGCTTGCACATGCCGGTGTACCGGCGGCTGGTGGAGGAAGCCGAGTCGTCATCATCGTTGACGTGGCCGTACGTGCTGCCGGAGCCGAAATCGTCGTAGTCGTCGACGTAATCGTAGTCGTCGTCATCGTCGAAGCTGCGGTATTTCGGACTGTTGTGGTAGTCGAAGGTCCGGTAGGAACCGTAGCCGCGCTGCGAACCGCTGAATGCCGGGCAGGAGCAGTAGCGTGCCAGAAACAGCTCGTCGGCGAAATCAAGCGTGGCTTGCACTTCGTAACGGCTGGGGGGGGGGG